>Ga0307372_10000297_pt1 | contig 88998 bp, 84 predicted proteins | sample OX1MG_FD_202533 | JGI IMG/M metagenome (GOLD analysis project Ga0307372, IMG submission 202533) | Soil microbial communities from Risofladan, Vaasa, Finland - OX-1 | ecosystem: Environmental > Terrestrial > Soil > Coastal area > Acid sulfate soil | place: Finland: Risofladan, Vaasa | collected... | reverse complement strand
AGGTGGCGAGAGAGCGAGACGACGAACGTGCCCGCGGCGAGTCGCGCGGGGCGCTGCACGGGGTGCCGGTTGTCGTCAAGGACAACGTCGAGGCAGTCGGCCTGCCGGGCGCGGCCGGCTCGACGGCGCTCGCCGGACGTCCGGTGCGTGACGCCACCCTGGTTCGCCGTCTGCGTGACGCCGGGGCCGTCGTGTTCGCCAGCACCAACCTGAGCCAGTGGGCCAATCTGCGCTCACGTCGGTCCTCGAGCGGGTACTCAGCGACCGCGGGACTTGTGGCCAACCCGTGGGCCCTAGACCGATCCGCGGGCGGCTCGTCATCCGGTTCCGGAGCCGCGCTGGCGGCCGGCCTCTCGCCGTTGGCGGTAGGCACCGAGACCGACGGATCCATTGTCTGTCCGGCCTCGGTCAATGGCGTCGCGGGGCTCAAACCAACCGTCGGCCACGTTCCCACGACCCACGTCGTGCCGATCAGCGCCAGTCAGGACAGCCCTGGCCCGATGGCGCGAAGCGTCGCCGACGTCGCGCTTCTCTACGGCGTGCTCGCCGCACGGTCACCCGTCGCGCCTCCCGAACACCCCAAGGTCGCCTTCGCGACGAACTGGCTCACGGGACACCCCCTCACGGACGCCCACATCGCGCGCGTTGTCGACTGGCTCGAAGAGTCCGGCGTCACCGTCGTGCCCCGCGAACTCGCCGAACCCGCGACGGCCCAGTACGACGATGAGTTGGCCGTGCTGGTCGCCGAGTTATACGACGACCTCACTGCCTACCTGGCCGAACGCCCCGGCGACGGCGTGCACTCCCTCGCCGACGTGATTGCCTACGAGGACGCCCACGCCGACGTCGAGCAGCGCTACTTCGGTCACGATCTCTTCCTCATGGCCGTCGAGAGCGGCGGGCGAGCTGGACCCGACTACGCCGAGGCGCGAGCGCGCAACCTCGAGTGGGCCGTCGCGACCTGTCTCACTCCGGGACTCGACGGCGTCGACGCCGTCGTGGCGCCGGCCTACGGACCGGCGTGGAAGAGTGACCTCATCGTCGGCGGTCACCCGGGTCCGGCGAGCGTGGCGACCATGGCTCCGGCCGTCGCCGGGTGGCCCATCATGAGCGTGCCGGCCGGCCTTATCCAAGGACTCCCCGTCGGACTCGCGATCATTGGACGACCCGACAGTGAGTACACGTTGCTCGACATCGCTCGTCGAGTCGAAGAGGTCATCACCTCCAACTCGCCCCTGGGCCGCCCCACGTGGGCCGACGCGCGCCGCGGGTAGCCGGACCTGGCCTTTTTCAACCATGGCGTTAGGCTGACCAGGTGATCCTGCCGTCCATCGAGTCACCCGCTGACCTACGCGGGCTCTCCTACGAACAGCTCGATGAGCTCAGTGACGAGATTCGCCAATTCATCATCGAAACCGTTACCAGCACCGGTGGCCACCTGGGCTCGAACCTCGGCGTTGTCGAGCTGACCATCGCGCTACACCGCGTTTTTGATTCACCCCGGGACATCCTGTTGTGGGACACCGGCCACCAGTCCTACGTGCACAAGCTCCTCACCGGACGTCGGTACGGCTTCGGAAAACTACGCCAGCGCGGGGGTCTGTCGGGCTACCCGAGTCGGTCCGAGAGTGCCCACGACTGGATCGAGTCGTCGCACGCCTCCACCGCCCTCTCCTACGCCCACGGCCTGTCGGTCGCGCTGGAGCATCGCGGCGAACTCATCGGCCACGGCGGCAAGCGTCACGTCGTCGCGGTGGTGGGCGACGGTTCGCTCACCGGCGGGATGGCCTACGAGGCGCTCAACAACCTCGGGCACTCGGACCAGCGCGTGGTGATCGTCCTCAACGACAACGGCCGCAGCTACGCGCCGACCGTGTCACGGCTCTCTGAGTCGCTCACCGCCATCCGGCTCAATCGGACGTACCTGTCGATGCGCGGGCGGCTGCGCGACTTGGTGCCGCGCCTGCCGAGCGTCGGGAAGGTGGCCTACAAGGGCATCGACAGCGTCACCTCGGTTGTGCGTGAGATGGTCACGCCGCACACCTTCTTCGAGGCGCTCGGCGTGCGCTACGTGGGGCCGATTGACGGCCACGACATCGCCTCGATGGAGACCGCGTTGCGCAGCGCCGCTTCCTGGGACGGACCGATCGTCGTCCACGTCCTGACCGAGAAGGGTCGCGGCTACGCGCCGGCGATGCACGACGACCTCAAGATGCACGACTACAAGCTGCCCGCCAAGGTCGAGGAGAACGAGGTGGCGCCCCAGTCGTTCACTCAGGCCTTTTCCAACGCGCTGTTGACGATGGCGGGCGTGGACGAGCGCATCGTCGCCATCACCGCCGCCATGGCCGGGCCGACGGGCCTTTTGGGCTTCGAGCAGCGTTTCCCGGACCGCTTCTTCGACGTGGGCATCGCCGAGCAGCACGCCGTCACCGCCGCGGCCGGTATGGCCATGGGCGGTCTCAAGCCCGTCGTCGCCGTCTACGCCACCTTCTTCTCACGGGCGTTCGACCAGGCGCACCTGGACGTGGGCCTACTGGACCTGCCGGTCGTCTTCGTGTTCGATCGTGCCGGCATCACCGGCGACGACGGTCCCAGCCACCACGGACTGCTCGACATGGCGCTGTGTCTGTCCATTCCGAACTTGACGATCTTCGCGCCCTCCAGCGCCGAGGAGGTCCCGGGCATGCTGGCCACCGCCCTGTCGCTCTCGTCACCCAGTGCGCTGCGCTTCCCCAAGACCCTGCCCGAGCCCTTCGACGGCCAGATCGGCGAGGGACTCAAAGCGCGCGAGGTCGTGCGCGGAGACGGATCTCTGTGCGTCCTGGCGGTCGGCAAGATGGCCCCGGTCGCCTACCACGCGCTGGACCTGCTCGGCGAGGACCGCGCACGCGTCACCCTCTACGATGTGCGCATCCTGCCGCCCGACGCCGAGATGATCGAAGACGCCCTGCGCCACGAGCGCGTCATGACCGTCGAGGACGGAACCCGTCACGGCGGCGCGGGCACGATCATGGTCTCGGCGGTGCGCAACCGAGCCCAGGACGAGGGCCGACCTTTTCCCACGACGCGGATCCTCGGGGTGCCGCGGGCGTTTCTCGCGCACGACAAGCCCAACGCGTTGCTGGCCGAGCTCGGCCTGGACGCCGACGGGCTGGCCGGGGCGATGACGCGCCTACTGGCGGACATGCCGGAGTTCCCGCGCGTACCGCCGGAGTCTCCGCGCGCGCAGTACCTGTAACGACGCCAGCGATCGCCGGCGCATCAACGTTCGGTCGCTAGATTTCGCTCATGAGTTACGAGGTGGAGAAATCCGACGATCAGTGGCGCGAGGAGCTCGGACCCGAGCGCTTCGCCGTGCTGCGCCGGTCGGCCACTGAGGCTCCCTTCACGGGGTCCCTGCTCCACGTCGACGACAAGGGCACCTTCACCTGCGGGGGCTGCGGGCAGCGGCTCTTCACGAGTGAGCAGAAGTTCGATTCGGGCTGCGGCTGGCCGAGTTTCGACGCCTGCGAGCCAGGGACGATCATCGAGCGACCCGACCACTCGCTCGCTCGCGCACGCACTGAGATCGTGTGCGCGCGTTGCGGCGGGCACCTCGGCCACGTGTTCGACGACGGGCCGACGCCGACCGGTCTGCGCTACTGCGTCAACTCACTCGCCATCGACTTCCAGGCGACCAAGAACTAGACGTCGAGGAACCGTCGGATGGCAATGGCCGATCCGACCGACCCGACCACCACGCCCACCGCAAGCACCACGATGTTGGAGCCCCACAGTGAGCGCGTGCTCAGGGCGAACTCGTTGTGCAGCGGGTACCACGTATGCAGCGCGGTGACCGCCAAGATGGCGACCCCCGAACCCAGTAGTCCCTGGATGAATCCCTCGGTGATGAAGGGGATGCGGATGAACCAGTTCGTCGCGCCGACCAGCTTCATCACCGAGACCTCCCGGCGCCGCGCGAAGATGGCCATGCGAATCGTGTTGAGGATCAATACGCCCGAGGAGAGTAGCAACACTCCGGCCAACGCCAGGAAGACGATCTGCAAGATCCGGATGGCCCGGTTCATCTGGCGGATCTGTTGCACCGGAGCGGTCACCTGGTAGACGCCCGGCTGGTGCGAGAACTGGTTGATGATGGTGAACGCGTCGGCCGGCACGGTCGGCACGCACCGGTACGACGACGGCATGAGCGCCGGCGTCAGGACCCGCCACTCATTGGGCGGAAGGATCTTCTTGGCCTCGAGATAATCCTGTTCCTGGGTGTAGTACGCGCAGCCCTTGACGATGGGAGAGCTGGCCAACTGGGTCTTGACGTTGCTCAGTTCGGTCGCCGACGCCGTGGGCTGCATCCAGATCGTGACCCGCGTACCCTGCTGCCACTGGGCCGACGCCTGGGCGGCGCTCTGCTTGAGCAGCAGGGCCGCGCCGACCAGCGACAGCGAGACGGCCACCGTGAGCACGGCGGCGATGGTCATCATGCGGTTGCGCCAGAGGTTGGAGACCGTCTCTTTGACCGCGTAGCGCAGGTAGACGCGCATTACAGGGTTCCCACAGGCTCGTCGACCCCGTAGACGCCGCGCAGTTGGTCACGAATCATCTCGCCGCGGTCGAGCTCGACGACCCGGCGCCGCATCCGGTCCACCAGCGCCTTGTCGTGGGTCGCCATCACCACCGTCGTTCCGGTGCGATTGATGCGCTCGAGCAACGCCATGATGGACTCGGAGTTGGCGGGGTCCAGGTTCCCGGTGGGCTCGTCGGCCAAGAGGATCAAGGGGCGGTTCACGAACGCGCGGGCCACCGCCACGCGTTGTTGCTCGCCACCGGAGAGCTCGTGGGGCAGGTTGCTCTGCTTGTCGGCCAGGCCCACCAGTTCCAGGATCTGGGGCACCTGGGACTCGACGGTCGAACGCGGCCGACCGATCACCTCCAACGCGAAGGCGACGTTCTCGAAGACCGTTTTGTTGGGCAGCAGTCGGAAGTCCTGGAAGATGCAGCCGATGTTGCGCCGCAGATACGGGACACGCCACTTAGGCAGGTCACCAATGTCGCGCCCGGCCTCGAGGATGCGGCCCTGGTCGGGAAACTCCTCGCGCAACAGGAGGCGCAAGAAGGTGGTTTTACCCGAACCCGACGATCCCACCAAGAAGACGAACTCGCCCTTGTCGATGTCAAGGCTGATGTCTTTGAGGGCCGTCGTCCCGTTCTTGTACGTCTTAGAGACATTCTCAAAGCGAATCACGCGATCATCCCCTCCGGGTTAGCAGGCGGCACAGCGCGACACGCACGTCTCACGTCGCACAAGCCTACTTTGCGCCGTTACGGGTACCCGGCCACCAAAGCCTCGCGATTCACGCGAAACAGAGATTCTTAGCCTTGTGATCGTTGACGACGTAGCTCGGCTTCCATGAGCGCGTCAAGGTCTCCGTCCAGGACGGCGTCGACGTTGCCGGTCTCGTGATCGGTGCGATGGTCCTTGACCATCTGATACGGCGCCTGGACGTAACTGCGGATCTGGGATCCCCACGCGTTGTCGGAGCGCTCACCGGTCAGCATGTCCATCTCGGCGCGGCGCTGCGCGCGTGCGCGCTCGGCCAGCTTCGCCTCGAGGATCTGCATCGCGCGGGCCCTGTTCTGATGCTGGCTCCGTTCGTTCTGACAGCTGACCACGATGCCCGTCGGCAGGTGCGTGATGCGAATCGCCGAGTCGGTCTTGTTGACGTGCTGACCGCCGGCACCCGACGACCGGAAGGTGTCGATGCGAAGATCCTTCTCGTCGATCTCGACCTCGCCGGCGTCGTCGGCCAGGAGAGGCGTCACCTCCAGGCTGGCGAAGCTGGTTTGACGACGCGCCTGGGAATCGAAGGGACTCATGCGCACGAGACGGTGCACGCCGCGCTCGGCCGAGAGCCAGCCGTAGGCGAAGCGACCCTTGACGATGAACGTGGCCGAGAGCAGTCCGGCCTCTTGACCCTCGGTGGCCTCGTCGACTTCGACACCGAATCCACGGCGCTCGGCCCAGCGCACGTACATCCGCAACAGCATCTCGGTCCAGTCCTGCGCGTCGGTGCCGCCGGCGCCCGCGTGCAGCTCGACCAGCGCGTCGTTCTCGTCGTACGGGCCGTTCAACAGGCTGCGCGTCTCGAGCTCGGCCAGCACCCGGGCCACCTCGGCCACGGTGGAACCGAGCTCGTCGATCAATGAGAGGTCCGACTCGCCGGCGCTGATCGCCTCACGCGCGAACTCCGCCAGGACGCCACAGTCGTCCAGACGAGTTCGCAACTCGTCGAAGTCCGCGAGGTCGGCGTTCAGTCGACCCAGCTCGGTCGTGACGGAACGAGCGTGGTCCGGGTCGTCCCAGAGGTGCGGATCGCCCGCCAACGTCGTCAGCTCGGCGACCCGTGCGCGGCGATCGTCGATCTTCAGGTAGTCGCGGGCCGCCGCCCAACGAGTCTCCAGCTCTTCGAGGGTGGCGACCGCCTCGCGAAGAGTGTTCTCGGCCTTATGGTCGGCCATGGCACTGCTTGAACTTGCGACCCGATCCGCACCAGCAGGGCTCATTGCGACCGATCTTGTCCCCCTGCTTCGGGGCAGGCTTGGCCGGGGTGGCGCGCCGGCCGTGCGCCGGCAACTCGGTGCCGCCCGGGGCGACCTCGGCGACGTTGGTCTGCGCGCCCTCGAGGCCCTCGTCGTCCGCGTCGACGGGCTCGACCACCGCTTCGACGTGCGTGATGTAACGCACGAAGTCGTGGTTCACCGCGTCGAGCAGGTGCTCGAACATGACGTACCCTTCGCGCTGCCACGCGGTCAGGGGGTCCTGCTGAGCGACCTGGCGCAAATGGATCCCGTCGCGCAAGTAGTCCATGTCTGACAGGTGGTCGCGCCAGCGCTGGTCGAGGATCTGCAGCATGACGTCGCGCTCGATGTCCTTGGCGGTGTCCAGTCCCCCGACGAACGCCTCGCACTTGTCCTGGTAGAGACCGAGGGCGTCTTCGACGACCAGGGCGATGATGTCCTCGCAGTCGTCGTAGGCGTCGAGCGTCTCGAGCGTGAGACGCGTCGGGTAGTAGTTCATCAGGTCCACGATCAGGGCGTTGAGGTCCCACTCCTCGGCGAACTCGGACTCGAGGCGTGACTCGACCACCCCGCCCAGGATCACTTCGATCATCTCGATGGTGGCGTCGTGGATGTCCTCGCCGTCGATCACCTGTTGGCGGCGCGCGTAGATGACCTTGCGCTGCTCGTTCATCACCTCGTCGTACTTGAGCACGTCCTTGCGGATCTCGGCGTTGCGCGCCTCGACCGTGTTCTGAGCACGCTCGATGGCTTTGGAGACCATCTTCGCCTCGATCGGCAACTCCTCGGGCATCGTGCGGTCCATGACCCACGACACCGCGCCGGTCGCGAAGAGTCGAAGCAGGTCGTCTTCGAGTGAGAGGTAGAACCGGCTCTCGCCGGGGTCACCCTGACGACCCGAGCGACCGCGCAGCTGATTATCGATGCGACGCGAGTCGTGTCGTTCACTACCCAGCACGTACAGGCCGCCGAGCTCGACCACCTTCGTGGCCTCGGCGGCGCAGGTCGCACTCAACGTGGCCAATGCCTCGCGGTACGCCGCATCGAACTCATCGGTGCCTGGCTCGAAGCCCTTGGCGGCGGCGTCGCGACGCGCCAGTCCCTCCGCGTTACCGCCCAGGACGATGTCCACACCACGACCAGCCATGTTGGTGGCCACCGTCACCGAATGCAGGCGCCCCGCCTGGGCCACGATCTCGGCCTCCCGGAAGTGCTGCTTGGCGTTGAGGACCTCGTGGGCCACGCCGGCCTTGGACAACTCGCGAGAGAGCAGCTCGGACTTCTCGACCGACGCGGTGCCCAACAGGATCGGCTGGCCGCGGTCGCTGCGCTCGCGCACGTCGTCAACAATGGCCGCGAACTTGGCGGCTTCGGTCTTGTAGATGAGGTCGCCCTCGTCCTCGCGCCGCGACGGCAGGTTGGTCGGAATGGGCACGACGGAGAGTTTGTAGGTGTTGCCGAACTCGGCCGCCTCGGTCTCGGCGGTGCCGGTCATGCCCGCGAGCTTTTCGTAGAGGCGGAAGTAGTTCTGCAGCGTCACCGTGGCCCAGGTGTGGTTCTCCTCCTGGATGCGCACACGCTCCTTGGCCTCGACCGCCTGATGCAGACCGTCGGACCAACGCCGGCCGTCCAGGGTGCGGCCGGTGAACTCGTCGACGATCTTGACCTCGCCGGCGTCGACCAGGTAGTCCTTGTCGCGAAAGAAGAGTTCCTTGGCCCGCAGGGCCTGACCCAACTGGTGGACGTAGTTGGTGGCCACCGCGTCGTAGAGGTTGGCCACGCCCAGCTGGCGCTCGACCTTCTCGATGCCCGCCTCGGTGGGCACGACCGTCTTCTTCTCCTCGTCGACCTCGTAGTCGACGTCGCGCGTGAGCGTGCGCACGATGGACGCGAACTGGTAGTAGAGCTTGGTCACGTCCGACGCCGGACCCGAGATGATCAGCGGCGTGCGCGCCTCGTCGATCAGGATCGAGTCCACCTCGTCGACGATGGCGTAGTGGTGGCCGCGCTGGACCATGTGCTCGCGCAGCCGCGCCATGTTGTCGCGCAGGTAGTCGAAGCCGAACTCCGTGTTGGTGCCGTAGGTGATGTCGCTGGCGTAGGCCTCGCGCTTTTGCTCAAAGTCAGGCAGGTCGGGACCCACCCGGCCAACGGTGAGGCCCAGGAACCGGTGGACGGCGCCCATCCAGTTCGAGTCGCGCGTGGCCAGGTAGTCATTCACCGTGACCACGTGGACACCCTGTCCGGCCAAGGCGTTCAGGTACACCGGCAGCGTCGAGACGAGGGTCTTGCCCTCGCCAGTCTTCATCTCGGCGATCCACCCGAAGTGCAGGGCCATCGCACCCATCAGCTGGACGTCGTAGGGGCGCTGACCGAGAACGCGGGTGGCGGCCTCGCGCACGACGGCGAAGGCCTCGAGGAGCAGGTCGTCGAGGGTCTCGCCCTCGGCGAGGCGCTCCTTGAAGACGTCGGTCTTGGCGCGCAGTTCGGCGTCGGTCAGGGCGGCCATCTCCCCGGCCAGGTCGTTGATGGGGCCGACCAGCTCGGCCAGCTGGCGTACGCGCTTGCCCTCGCCGGCCTTCAGAATCTTGTTGAAAACACTCATGTCGTGACTCACCCTACCGGCCGTGATGGCGATTCTTCGGGGCTGCGGCTGTCTGACCTGGTCTTTGACCCCACACCTGCCTGCGGCGGTGTTGGTGCGCGCTCCCGGCAGCGAAAACGCTCTCCGGGATCGATACCGCACTGTCAACCGGCTCTCGCGGCGACCAGTTTGGCCGTCTCGAGGCAGGACTTACTTCTAAACCGCGCCATGCTCAGCGCCAAAAAGACGCCTTACGTGGGTCGCTTTGCCCGCGGCTGGCATCGACTTTCAACCACAGAACCAGCCACAGCCCCGCCGAAAGTCTACGCGCCGCTCCGGGGGCCGGACCTCAGGGCCAGCACCAAAGCCAAGCGCACGACCAGGACCAGGCTGGCCAGGGGCGCCAGCAGTCGGCGCACCCCGCGCGCCGTCTGCCACTCGAAGCGCAGTGCGCTGGCGTGATGCGCCAGGATCATCGAGCGTGACGCGCGCTGGCGCGACAGGCCCTCCACGTGAGTCACCACCGCCTCGGGCACGCCCGCCACGGCGAATCCGCGCTCGCGGACTTGCCAGCACAGCGCCATCTCCTCGGCGAACATGAAGTAACGCTCGTCGAACCCGCCCACCAGTTCAAAGACCTCGCGACGTATCACGAAGAAGGCGCCCGAGACCCAGTCCACCGTGCCGTCGGATCGCGCCGAACGATAGGCCCGCGTCGCCGGGTTCGACGGCCACAGTGGCGCCAAAAGCGCGTGAGCCCCGGCGAGCCAGATATTCGGAAAGACCCGCTGGGAGGGGTACGTCGTGCCGTCGGGTCGCAAGATGCGCGGTCCCACAATGGCCACCTCGGGGTGCGCGTCCAAGTAGTCGCACAGCGCCGTGACTGCGCCGTCGTGGGTCACGACGTCAGGGTTCGACACCACCAGATACCTGCTCGGTGGCGCCATCGCCGCACCACGATTCACCCCACGGCCGTACCCGAGATTGAGTCCAGGCTCTACCAGTATCACGTCGCGGCCGATGAGCGCTGGCGGAGACGACCCGGCTTCGCCGTTCTCCACCACAACCACCGTCGAGACATCGTTGGAGTGAAGGGTGTCGACGCACGCGCCGAGAGCCTCTTCCGCGTGGTAGTCCACCACCACCGCGCAGACGCGCTCGTCACTCACGTCGCAGCTTCCAGACCGCGCACCAGTCGCTCCACGCCGTCGTGCCAGTGCGGCAACTCTTGCCACCGCGCGGACCATTTGGATGAGTCGAGGTCACTACGACGCGGGCGACTCGCCGCGGGCGCTGGTGTCAGCTCACTCGTCACGATCGGCTGGGCGAAACCTTCAGGCCGACCGAGGGTCGCGCCCACGAACGCCGCGACGTCGTACCAGGTCGTGGCCGGTGGATTGGCCACGTGCCAGACCCCGCCCGGGCGCTCTCGCACCAGTGTCGCCAGCGCCCGTGCCAAGTCCGCGGCGACCGTGACGGTGCCGGTCTGGTCGGTGACGAATCGCACCGTCTCGCCCGAGCGAGCTCGCTGGCAGATGACGTTGATGACGCCGCGCCCGCGCGTCCCCATCACCCACGACGTGCGTACCAGCGTGTCCACGGCGCGGCAGGCACGATCGCCGGCCAGCTTGGAGGCCCCGTAGACGTTGAGGGGGTTCGGGTCATCGTCTTCAACGTAGGCCCCGCCCTTTTCTCCGTCGAAGACGTAGTCAGTCGAAACCGCGATCAGGTGGGCGCCGAACTCTCGCGCGGCGTCCGACAACGCCGCGGTACCACCGGCGTTGACCCGAAACGCTTCGGCGGCCTCGCCCTCGGCTCGGTCCACCGCGGTATAGGCCGCCAGATGAACGATCACGTCGGGTTGGGTGGCGGCGACCGCCCGACGCGCGGCGTCAGCGTCGCCGACGTCCAGGTCGTGGTGCGTGAGACCGATGACGTCGAACTCATCGGCGCCGATCGGTCGCCCGTCGGGCTGGAAGTCGCCGTCGCCCCCGGGGGGCAGCGTTCCATTCAGTACGTCCAGTAGGTCGACACCAACCTGGCCCCCCGCACCCGTCACCAGAACGCGCGCGGTTGTGCTCACGCCACCTCGTTGGTCGCCGGTCGCAGGTGCACGACGTCGCCGGCGGCAAATACCCGCTCGACGCCGTCGACCTCGACGACGAGGCGCCCCACGTCGTCGACGCCGCGAGCCTGGCCTTCGTGCACCGCGCTGGCGAGTTCGACGCGAACTCGTCGCCCCACGGTGACCAGGGCTCGTTCGTACTCGCCCCGCAGCTCCGCACGGCCGTCGGGCTCCTCCATCTGCGCGCGACGCGGCTCCAACTCCTCCAAGACAATGTCGAGCAGCGCCGGGGCGGTGATCGTGACGCCGGCGGCCTCGGTGATGCTGGTCGCTCCGTCAGGGTGTGCGGTCAGGTTGACCCCAAACCCCACGACAAGCGCGGGACCCTCGTCGGTGGCCAACACCTCGGCCAACACGCCGGCCACCTTCACGTCGCGAACCAGCAGGTCGTTGGGCCACTTGAGCTCCGGGCGCACGCCGCAGAGTCGAACCAGCGCCGCTCGCAGGGCCAGCGAGACCGCGGCCACTCCGAGTTGCAGGTCGTCCAGATCCACGCGCGGACGTAGCAGCACCGAGCACAGCAGGGCGCTACGCGCCAGCGCCTCCCAGGTGCGGTCCCGACGTCCGTTGCCCTTCATCTGGAAGTCCGCCACGCACACGAGACCCTCGGCCGCGCCCTCGAGGGCCTTCGAGGCCACCCAGGTGTTCGTCGAGTCGATCTCGTCAAAGTGCTGGACGCGCCAGACGATCGTAACCACCACCAAACATTAGGGTTTTGGGGACGAGTGGTAGAAAATGTCTGCCGATCGGGGAGGTCCGCGTGCTGCAAAAGGTGCTCATCGCCAATCGCGGCGAGATCGCCGTGCGGGTGATACGCACCTGTCGCGAGATGGGCATCGGAACCGTCGCGGTCTACTCCGAGTTGGACCGCAACGCCCTGCACGTTCGCCTGGCCGACGAGGCCTACGCCCTCGGCGGCTCCACTGCCGCGGAAAGCTACCTCAACACCGAGGCAATACTCGACGCCCTGGAGCGCTCGGGGGCCGACGCGGTACACCCGGGCTACGGGTTCTTCTCGGAGAACGCCGAGTTCGCACGGGCCATCACCTCGCGCGGCGTCACCTTCATCGGTCCGCCGCCCGAGGCAATCGAGGTCATGGGCGACAAGATCTCCTCGCGCCACGCCGCCGAACGCGCGGGTGTGGCGGGGGTGCCCGGGCGCAGCGAGGTGCTGGCCCACGCCGACGAGGTCGTGGCGTTCGGCAATGAGGTGGGTTGGCCGGTCGCGATCAAGGCCGCCTTCGGCGGCGGCGGGCGCGGCATGAAGGTCGTGAGCGAGGCCAGTGAGGCCGCGAGCGCGCTGGAGAGCGCCCAACGCGAGGCGCAGAGCTACTTCGGGCGCCCCGAGTGCTACGTGGAGCGATACCTCACGTGGCCCCGGCACATCGAGATGCAGGTCCTGGCGGACCGACAGGGGTCCACGCTGTGGCTCGGAGAGCGCGACTGCTCCGCGCAGCGACGTCACCAGAAGCTCATCGAAGAGTCGCCCGCGCCGAACTTCCCTGACGATCTGCGCGTCGTCATGGGCGAGGCCGCGGTCAAGGTATCGCGGGCGTGTGGCTACGTCAACGCCGGGACCGTCGAGTTCCTCTACCAGGACGGCGCCTTCTTCTTCTTGGAGATGAACACCCGGCTCCAGGTCGAGCACCCGGTGACCGAGATGGTCACCGGCCTGGACCTGGTCGAGTGGCAGTTACGCATCGCCGCGGGCGAAGCACTGTCCTTCGGCCAAGACGAGGTCGTGCGCACGGGGCACGCGATCGAAATTCGGATCAACGCCGAGGACCCCTCCGACGGACGGTTCACCCCGTCACCGGGCGTCATCACTCGCTTCGACACCCCGGCCGGCCCGGGCGTGCGCCTCGACGCCGGGTACGAGACCGGCGACATGGTCTCGCAGTACTACGACAACCTCATTGGCAAATTGATCGTCTGGGGGCCGGACCGCGAACGGGCTCGTCGGCGCGCCCTGCGCGCCATTGAAGAGACCCGCCTCGAAGGCGTGGCCACCACGCTGCCGGCCGACGTGATCATCCTGTCCAGCGAGGAGTTCGTCAACGGCACGCACTCCACCAAGTGGGTGGAGGAGAAACTCGACTTCTCCTTGCTGCCGGCGGCCGCGGCGCCCGTCGTATCGGTTGGCGAGGGGCGCGTGCGCAAGGACGTGACCGCCGAGGTCAACGGACGCCGCGTCAACGTCGCGCTGTGGATCCCCGACCCGAGCGAAGACGGGCTCGGACGGCCGCTCAGCACCGCCGCCAAACCCCGGCGTGAACACCACGCCGGTGTGGTCGGCAGTGGCCAGGGCAAGGTCACCGTCCCCATGCAGGGAACCATTGTCAAGGTCGTGGCCGAGGTCGGTCAAGAGGTCGAGGCCGGTGAGACGATTGCCATCCTCGAGGCCATGAAGATGGAGAACATGGTCAACGCTGAACGCAGTGGCGTGGTGACCAGTATCTCGGTGTCCGAAGGGGACTCCGTCAGCGCCGGTGACGTCGTCGCGGTCGTCGAATGAACCCGGACGTCGCCGCGGCCGAGGCGATCAACGACGCTCGCGACACGCTGATCGAGGTCAGCCATTACGTCCATGACCACCCCGAGCTGGGATACGAGGAGCACCTCAGCGCCGAAGCCGTCGCGTCAGCGGCCGAAGGTGCGGGCTTCGTGCTCGAGCGCGAGTCCGCCGGACTGGCGACGGCTTTTCGCGCGACGCGCGGCAGCGGATCACTGCACGTCGCCTTCTGCGCGGAGTACGACGCGCTGCCCTTCGTGGGGCACGCCTGCGGGCACAACATCATCGCGGCGTCGTCACTGGGCGCGGCAATCGGTCTGGCGGCGGTCGCCGACGAGCTCGACCTCACCGTCACGTTGCTGGGCACGCCGTCCGAAGAGGGCGGCGGCGGCAAGATCGACCTGATCAACGCGGGCTACTTCGCCGACATCCACGCCGCGATGATGGTCCATCCTTGGCCCGAGGATCGACTGAACGCGACCTGCCTGGCCGTGGACCAGTTCGAGGTCGTCTTCACGGGTCGAGAGGCTCACGCCTCGGCCGCGCCGTGGGAGGGAGTGAACGCCCTCGACGCGATGACGCTGGCCCAGGTCGCGATCGGCCTACTGCGTCAACAGCTACGGCCCGACGACCAGGTTCACGGCTTCATTACCGAAGGTGGTGTGGCGGCCAACATCATCGCCTCGCGAGTTGTCGGACGCTTCATGTGTCGCTCGGGCACGGCCGAGCGACTGGTCGACCTGCGTCGGCGCGTGAACGCCTGTTTCGAGGCGGGGTCTCTGGCCACGGGCGCCCAACTAGAGGTCCAGGAGTTGGGACAACCCTTCTCGCACATGGAGGCGGATCCTCAGATCTTGGCCCACTACCGCGAGGCCGCCGAAGGTCTCGGACGGCGATTTGATTCTGATGCCAACGGGGCTCGCCCGCCGACGATTTCGACCGACATGGCCAACGTCTCCCTGGTCGTCCCCACCATCCACCCGCTCATCGGGATACCGACCAATGGGGCCGTCAACCACCAACCGGCCTTCACCCGCGCGTGCGTGACGCCCGCCGCTGATGAAGCGGTTGTCGACGGCGCCATCGCTCTCGCCAGCACCGCGATCCTCGTCGCTCAGGACGTAGCTCTGCGTGCACGACTGGTGGCCCGATCATGATCGTCGAGCACGCAATGCTGCACGTGAACCCCGGTCGCGAGGACGAGTTTGAAATGTCGTTTGGACTCGCTCGTCCGGTCATCGAGTCGGCACCGGGGTGCCACGGTGCCGAGTTGCGTCGTCAGATCGAGGACCCGTCCACCTACCTCCTCCTCGTGCAGTGGTCCTCCGTCGAAGCCCACACGGCCTTTCGCGACTCTGACCGCTACACGACCTGGCGCGACCTGACCCACATCTTCTATAGCGAACCGCCGGTCGTCACGCACTTTCAGTCCCCGGTCTGACGCTCCAGCTCGCGCGACGTGATGTGGTCGTGCGACGAGGACGATCCAAATACCCTCGCCGCTGACTGCCAACTGCGACTAACGAGGGATGCGAGCTAGCGCTTTGACGACCAGCCTGCGAAAGCCGCGCACGCTGAGCGCACTGGCGGACGCTTCGCCGATCGAGATCACGGTGGTGCCTCGCGTCGCGAACGCCAGGTAACCGTCCACCACGTCGGGACCCGCATTGACCAGCACCGAGAACGCGCGAACAGGGGCGCCCACGGTACCGATCTTGACTGGCTGGATCGACTGGGAGACGGAGTAGCCGGAGAGCGATCCGCTGGAGGACTGGCACCGGGTCACGCTATTGACGGCTTTCACAAGCGCGACCACTGGCTTGTTGGACGTGTAGAGCTTCTCCACAACCAACGTGTGCGTGACCGTCGCGTCCGCAAATGCCACGCGCACCGAAGTAACAGGCGAACGAAGTTGGAAGCTGGACTCCGGACACGTCGCGGTGTCCGACACTGTCAGGTGTTCGAGTACGAAATGCGCCGGCATCTGAGACTTCGTCAGAAGATGCGACGCGAGTGGTGTGCTCGTTGCCCCTGCGGCCATTGAGAACGACAGCACAAGTGCCGCGCCCAATGCCGCGACCACACGCACTAGTCGCACTTGGAACACCTCTCGAGTCGTCGGGTCGACTCCAACCCGGAGGAGGAAACTCTAACGAAGGAGTGTGTGATTCTCCGCCCCGGTTGCTCAAATATCGAACAAACGTCGCTTGGTTCGCCGTGCGGGAGTGGAGGTTCCGCCCGGCGACTGCTCAGCCCGGGTGATACTCCCCGAACTCGGTGCGCAAGGTGTCAGCGACCTCGCCCAGGGTGGCCCCGACGCTCAGAGCCACCTTCATGGGATACAGCAGGTTCGATGAGCCCTGCGCGGCGGTTGCGACGTCGCTGAGGGCCGCCCGAACGGCCGTCGCGTCGCGCTGGCCCTTGAACTCTCGCACGCGCTCGACCTGGCGGCGCTGCTGTTCCTCGTCGATCGGGAACACGTCGGTGGCGACGGTCTGGTCCTCGGTGAAGCGATTGACGCCGACGACGACTGACTCGCCGCTCTCCACCGCGCGCGCGGCCTGGTAGGCGGCGGTCTCGATCTCGCCTTGGAGGTACCCCGCCTCAATCGCCTCAACGGACCCGCCGCGCTCGTCGATCGCCACGAGATACTCGCGAACCCGCCGCTCGACCTCGTTGGTCAGGTTCTCGACGAAGTACGAACCGGCGAGCGGATCGACGGTGTCCGGGACCCCTGACTCGTACCCGATGACTTGCTGGGTGCGCAGCGCCAGGCGAGCCGCGTGCTCGGTCGGCAGTCCCAGGGCCTCGTCGAAGCCGTTGGTGTGCAGCGACTGCGTGCCCCCGAGCACCGCCGCCAGGGCCTGAAGGGTCGTGCGCACGATGTTGTTCTCGGGCTGCTGGGCGGTCAGGGTGGACCCGCCGGTTTGTGTGTGAAAACGCATCATCATGCAGCGCGGGTCAGTGGCGTGGAATCGATCCCTCACCACGCTCGCCCAGATGCGCCGTGCCGCCCGGTACTTGGCCACCTCTTCGAACAGGTTGTTGTGCGCGTTGAAGAAGAAGCTGAGCCGTGGGGCCACCTGATCGATCGTCAGTCCGGCGGTGAGTGCCGCCTCAACGTAGGCAATCGCGTTGGCCAGCGTGAATGCCACCTCTTGGACGGCCGTCGAACCGGCCTCTCGGATGTGGTACCCCGACACCGAGATGGTGTTCCACTGGGGCATCTCCTTTGCGCAGTAGGCGAACGTGTCGACGACCAGGCGCATGGAGGGCCGGGGCGGGTAGATGTAGGTCCCGCGCGCGACGTACTCCTTCAAGATGTCGTTCTGGATCGTCCCGCGCAGCGCGCCTCCGGGAACGCCGTTCTCCTCGCCCACCAACTGGTAGAGCAGGAGCAACGTGGCCGCCGTTGCGTTGATCGTCATCGACGTCGTCACCTCATCGAGGGGCAGGTCCGCGAGGAGCCGGCGCATGTCGTCCAGCGACGAAATGGTGACGCCGACGCGCCCGACCTCGCCCTCGGCGCGCCGGTGGTCCGCGTCCAGGCCCATCTGCGTTGGCAGGTCAAAGGCGCACGACAGTCCCGTCTGGCCCGCGCGCAGCAGGAACTTGAAGCGTTCATTCGTGGCCTCGGCGCTCCCGAAGCCGGCGTACTGGCGCATGGTCCACAGCCGCCCGCGATACATCGTCTCCTGAACGCCTCGGGTGAAGGGGTAGGAGCCCGGCTGACCGAGGTCGCGCGCCGGCTCGAAGCCCCTCAAGTCCTCGGGGCCGTAGACGGGCTGGATCTCGATGCCCGAGTCAGTGGCGCGTTCGCCGGTCGTCACGAAGTCAGATTAGGTCGCGCCCCCGGTGTCGCCGGGCGGTACTGCGCTCCTAGTGGGCGCGACGGCGACGAATCAGCTTGGTGGCGAGACGCAGCGCCACGACCGCGACGAGGAAGACGAAGTTGGGATTGACCGCGGGCACCCACCGAACGCGCTCGTCGTCAACGACGTAGACACCCACGGGAACGACCACGCCGCCGAAACCACCACCGGACCCCGACCCCGCGCCACGGGCCGGTTCGTCGCCGTTGGTGTCCACGTCAGTTGCCTCGGGTGGTGGCGCGATCCCCTCCCCCGCGCCGCCGCCACCGGCCACCATCGCCACCGGTATGACCATCGTGCCATTTCGTTCGTACGCCGTGCCGAACGCGCGCGACACGGACAGGTGTCGGCGCATCCGTGAGAACAGTTCGTCCGGATTCACGAGCTCACTTCATCAGGTTGTGCCACGATCTGCGCCGGGCCACCGCGCCGATCGCCGGAGCCATCACCAGCCACAGTCCGATCGTCACCACCATGGACGTCAGGTAGCCGAAGGGTCGAATCCCGAGATCCACGTGCGTAATACCCGCGAAGATCATCATCAACCAGGCACTGACGAAAAAGGCTGGTCCCGCGCTCATCAGACGAAGCATGTTCCGCATGTTTCACCTCCGTGGGCATCGTACCGAAACGCGTCGCTCTCCGGCATAGTTCGCGGTCGTAGGCAGAACCGCGTTGGCGCCACGCGGTAGACCAGAATGTTGCTATGTACTGTCCCCGGTGCGGTACGGAGATCAACGACCTGCCGTGCCCGGTCTGCGGCGCGACGGCGGAGGTGCTCACCCAGCGCACAACCGTGGCCTACGCCGGGTTCTGGCTCCGCGTCGGCGCCACGATCTGCGACGGACTCATCCTCTTGATCCCGGGACTCGGGGCGTACCTGATCGGTGACGCCGTGGCCAACGCGGACTTTGGAACTGCTTTGTCGATCGTCGTCAACGCGGTGTACCTGATTGGCATGTTGTCGCTCCCGAGTGGCCAGACGATTGGCAACCGCATCGTGGGCACGCGTGTGCGCGACGCGCTCACCGGACAGCGGATCACGAGGTCCCAGGCGGTGCGCCGGTGGCTGCCCTACCTGCTCTACAGCCTGTCGCAGTACTCCGGCGGGTCGACCGGTACCCGCGCCGGGACCTGGACCGTGTCGATCTCGCTCCTGGCGTTGGTTGACTTCCTTTACTCGCTCATGAATGAGCGCCGCCAGACGTTGCACGACCGCCTGGCGGGAACGGTTGTCCTAAAGGGCTGACGCCGCTTGGACTGGGTGGGGCATGCACAGGTCGTCGTACTCCGCGATCACGATCGGCGCGGCGTTGTCGCCGCACGCCGGGCAGTCCGGGTCACGACGAACCTTGAAGGAGCGGAAGCTCTCGTCGAGCGCGTCGTAGGTCAGCAGGCGTCCGACCAGCGGATCGCCGAGATCCAGCAGCATCTTGATCGCCTCGACGGCCTGGATCGACCCGATGATGCCGGGAAGCACGCCGAGGACGCCGGCCTCGGCGCAGCTGGGCGCGAGCTCGGCCGGCGGTGGCTCGGGGATCATGCAGCGGTAGCACGGCCCGACGTACGGGTCAAAGACCGTGACCTGGCCGTCGAAGCGGAAGATTGAACCGTGGACCACGGGGATGCGCTTGAGCAGCGCGGCGTCGTTGACCAGGTAGCGCGTCGGGAAGTTGTCGGTCCCGTCGACAATGAGGTCGTAGCCGTCAAAGATCTCCAGCACGTTGTCGGCTCCTAGGCGCGTGTCGTAGGTCTTGACGGTGAGGTCCGGATTGATGGCCTCGAGAGTCTGGCGCGCGGAGTCGACCTTGCGCATGCCGATGCGGTCGACGTTGTGCAGGACCTGACGCTGCAGGTTGGAGGCGTCGACCACATCCATGTCGATGATGCCGATGGTGCCGACCCCGGCGGCGGCCAGATACAGCGCCGCGGGCGATCCCAGGCCGCCCGCGCCGAGCAGAAGCACCTTGGCGTCGAGGAGCCTCATCTGGCCCTCTACTCCCACCTCAGGCAGGAGTAGGTGACGCTGATAGCGATTGCGCTGATCGGAGGTCAGCGAACGCGGCGACGTCCAGTCCAGACCCTCGTCCTTCCACCTGTTGAATCCCCCGATGATCGAGACAACGTCGGCGTAGCCCAGATCCTTGAGGGTCTTGGCGGCGAACGCTGAACGAGTGCCGCCCGCGCAGTAGACGGCGATGGGCGCGTCCTTGTCGGGTAAACGCCCCTCGACGGAAAACTCCAACTGACCCCGCGGGATGTGCACGGCGCCCGGCACCGCGCCCTGCTCGTACTCATCGGGCTCGCGCACGTCCAGCAGGTTGTACGTGTCGAGGTGTTCGGCCACCTCGTGCGGGTCGACCTCGCGAATCTCCGCCTTCGCGGCGTTCAACAGTTCTCGCGGTGAGGGCACGGACACTCCTAGGGCTCAATGAAATATTACCTTGCGAGTCAACAATCACGACCGGGCGACTGCTAAACCCGTCGCGTGGACCTGCGCGACCTCCTCGCCCGGCGCCGGATGGTTCGCTCCTTCGACGCGACGCCCGTCGACGCGACGTGGCTCGAGGGACTGTGCGCCGACGCGTTACGCGCGCCTACCGCCGGTAATGCGGCCGGCGTACGGATGCACGTCGTCTCGGCTGATCGGATCGGCGACTACTTCGAGGCGGCGACGGACGCGCAGTGGCGTGGGTCGTCGCGTCGCTACGCCGGGTTGGCCCGCGCGGGCGCCGCGGTGATCGTGACCGCACGGGTCGATGACTACTTGCGTCGCTACGCGGAGCCTGACAAGGCCGCGTCGGGTCTGGACGAGCGCGACGCGTGGCCCGTCCCTTACTGGTACGTCGACGCCGCCATGGCCACGATGGCGCTGCTCCTTTTACTCGAGGAGTCGGACTGGCAGGCCGCGCTGTGGGGCAACTTTCGACACTCCACTCGGGTGTTGGCGTGGATCGGTGCGGGTGACGAGGAGCTGGTCGCCACGGTGCTCATCGGTCACGACGACGGCGCCGACCGACCGACGTCCTCGCGCGGGCGCGACGTTCCCGCGCGATCGGCGCGGGTCTCGCGCGTCGGCGACTAGTCCGGAATCGCGTCCTCAGCGACGGCGTTGAGCAGGGCCACCAGCGTGCGGACACCGAAGGCCGTGCCACCCTTGGTCGTGTAGCCACGATCGACGTCCGCGCGCGAGGGGCCAGCGATGTCCAGGTGGACCCAGGGTCGCCCGTCGGTGAATCGACGCAGGATCAACGCGGCAATCAACGCGCCGGCGAGCAACGGTTTGCCAATGTTCTTCACGTCGGCCACGTCAGACTCGACGTGCGCCTCGTATCCGTCGTGGAACGGGAGCCGCCAGAACGGCTCGCCGGACGTCGCGCTCGCCGCGTCGACGTAGGCGGCCAGCTCCTCGGTGGACGCGAAGTAGGCCCCGATCTGATCGCCGAGGGCGACGCGCTGCGCCCCGGTCAGCGTCGCCACGTCGATGATGGCGTCCGGATTGATCTCTGCGGCCAGGCTGAGGCCGTCGGCCAAGAGAAGCCGGCCCTCAGCGTCGGTGTTGAGCACCTCGATGGTCGTTCCGTTGCGCGCCGTCAAAATGTCGCCGGGCTTGATCGCGCTCCCTCCCGGAAGGTTCTCCGCCAACGGGGCGATCGCCGTCACCTTGACGCGCAGACCCAATCGACTGGCGATCGACAGTGCGGCGACCACCTCGACCGATCCGGTCATGTCCGTCTTCATCGTCATCATGCCCTCGCCGGTCTTGAGCGAGAGGCCGCCCGAGTCGAACGTGACACCCTTGCCCACGAGTGCCACGTGCGGCAGCGACGTGCTGGGGTCGGGGTCGTAGGTCGCCCAGATGAGTCGGGGTGGCTGATGCGACCCTTGGCTCACTCCTAACAGTGCGCCGAGGCGTTCGTCGACGATCCGCGACTTCGTCCAGATGTCGACGGTGACGAAGGGGTCGCCCTCGACCCGGTCGCGCGCGGCGTTGGCGAGGCGCTTCGGCGAGAGGTCGCCGGCCGGAGTGTCCACGAGCCGTTTGGCCCAGTTGGCCCCCCGCGCCACGATCACGCCGCGCCGCACGCCTTCGCTCACCTGGTCGTGCACGCCCACGCTCGGCAGGGGATCGCCGAGGGGCACCACATCGAACGACGCATCAGGAGATGTCGACTTGAAGCGGTACGACGACAGGAGCGCGCCTTCCACGAGGGCCTGGGCTAGGGCAGTGGGGTCGTCGAGCCCGCCGGTGGCCAACAGGAAGGCCACGTCGCCCTCGCCCGCGCAGCGCACCGCGGCGGCTCCGGCCAATCGGTAGGCCTCGGGGTCATTGAGCGTCGCGCCCAAGGTCACCAGGGCCACGTTGAGGCCGGCGAAGGAGCGCACGACCGTGGAGCTGCCCGGCGTCTCCTTGAGACCCTGTTGGGCGCACCAGGCCGCGGAAAAGATGCGTGGCAGCGAATGGCCCCCGACCACCTCGGGCACCGCCGCGGCAACCGCGGCCTCGCCCCCGTCGAAGGTCACCGGGACGACCACCGTGGCGCGGGTGGCGCCTTCGGTCGCAGTCGTGACGCGAGCAGATAGTGGCATGGTGTCCTTTTTGGGTTAGTCGACGCGAGCGGTCAGGTGATGTGAGCCCTCGGCCCAGCGCGCCATCGTCCAGACCAGGTCGCTGAGGCGGTTGAGGTAGCTCACGACCAGGGAGTCGTCCAGCGCGTAGCGCACGGCGACCCGCTCGGCCCGCCGCACCACGGTGCGCGCGACGTCGAGGGCCGCGGCTTGGCGACTCTCGCCGGGCACCAGAAAGTCGTTGGGAACGACGATGTCCTCGGCCAGGCGGTCGATCTCCTCTTCGAGACGCGAGACCATTGCGCTGGTCACTCGAGAGCGGCCGTCGACCAGCTTGTGGCGGTTCGCGGGCGCCGTGGCCACCTCGGACATCAGCACCCAGAGGTCACGCTCGAGAGAGATCAGCAACTGATCGAGTTCGGCGCCGGGCTCGGAGAGCGAGCGGGCCCAGCCGAGCGCGGCCTGCGCCTCGTCGACGGCGCCGTTGACCTCGATCTGATCGTCGCTCTTGGCGACCCGCCCGCCGAAGTAGAGACCGGTGGTGCCGTTGTCGCCGGCGCGGGTGTACACCTTCACGCACTCAGCGTAGTGAGACAAGTTCACCGGTAGCCTGACTCACTAATGGAGCCGCCCGCGCGCCCCCCCTACGCCCGACCGGCAGGCAACGACCCCTACCTCGCCGCCCTGGCCGAGCGCGTAGTCATCTTCGATGGGGCGACCGGCACCAACTTCCAGTTGATGGACCTGCACGCCGACGACTTCGGCGGCGCCGCCCTGGAGGGGTGCAACGAGGTCCTGCCCATCACGCGGCCCGACGTCGTGGAAAAACTCCACCGGTCCTTCCTCGACGTTGGCGTCGACGCTATCGAGACCGACTCCTTCGGCGCTTTTTCGGTCGTCCTGGCCGAGTACGGCATCGCCGAACGCGCTCGCGAGCTGGCCCACGCGTCGGCGACGATCGCCCGGCGCGTGGCCGACGAGTACGCGACTGCGACGTCGCCACGCTTCGTCGCCGGCTCCATCGGGCCGGGCACCAAGTTCCCCACGTTGGGCCAGATCTCCTACGACGACCTGTCGGCCAGTTACGAGGAGTTGGCCCTCGGGCTCCTCGACGGCGGCGTCGACCTCCTCCTGGTCGAGACGATGTTCGACCTTCTGTCGGGCAAGGCGGCCATCGCGGCGTGCCACCGCGCGATGGCCCGCGTCGGGCGCGTGGTGCCGATCCAGGCGCAGGTGACGATCGAACTCACCGGACGTATGCTGCCGGGCACCGAAATCGGCGCGGCGGTCACGGCACTCTCTCCGCTGGGTGTGGACGTCATCGGGCTCAACTGCGCGACCGGTCCGGTCGAGATGTACGAGCCGCTGCGCCAGCTCTCCGAGAGCGCCCCGGCCATTGTCTCGTGTATGCCCAACGCCGGCCTGCCCAGCGTCGTGGACGGAAAGATGCACTACGACCTGACGCCGGACGCGCTGGCCGAGCACCTCTCGCTGTTCGTGGCCGAGTACGGCGTACGTTCGGTCGGCGGGTGCTGCGGCACGACGCCGACGCACCTCGCCGAGGTCGTGGCGCGGATCCGACCGCTCACTCCGGCCGCGCGAACCCCCATCCTGGAACCCGGGGTCGCGTCGATCTACTCGGCGACGCCCTACGACCAGGACACCTCCGTCCTGTTGGTCGGAGAGCGCACCAACGCCAATGGCTCCAAGAAGTTCCGCGACGCCATGCTCGAAGGTGACTGGGACACCTGCGTGGGGATCGGCCGCGACCAGATCAAAGAGGGTGCTCACCTGCTCGACGTGTGCGTCGACTACACCGGCGCCGACGGCGTCGCCGACATGCACGAGGTGATGAGCCGCCTGGCGACGCAGTCATCGGTGCCGGTCATGGTCGACACCACCGAGACGCCGGTCGCGCGTACCGCGCTCACGTGGCTCGGGGGTAAGGCCATCCTGAACTCGGTCAACCTCGAAGAGGGCGAGGGACCTGGGACGCGCCTCGACGGATTCATGGGACTGGCCGCGGAGTTCGGCGCGGCGATCGTGGCCACGTGCATCGACGAAGACGGCCAGGCCCGTACCGCCGACTGGAAGGTGCGCGTCGCGCGGCGCGTGACCGACATCGCGGTGACGCGGTATGGGTTGAGCGCCGAGGACGTCTTCATCGACGCGCTCGCATTGCCACTTTCAACCGGCATGGACGAGTCGCGCCGAGACGGCATCGAGACGATTGAGGCGATCCGTCGCGTGAAGACCGAGCTGCCCGGCGTGCGAACCATCTTGGGCCTGTCCAATGTCTCGTTCGGACTCAACCCAGCGGCGCGCCAGGTGCTCAACAGCGTCTTCCTGCACGAGTGCGCCGAGGCCGGACTCGACGCTGCCATCGTGCACGCCGCCAAACTCCTGCCCCTCTCACGGGTCGACGAAGAGGCGCGACGGGTCTGTCTGGACCTGATCTACGACCGCCGCCGCGAGGGCTACGACCCGTTGTCCGAGCTGCTGGGAATGTTCGAGGGCGCGAAGGTCGCGACGGCCAGCGCCGCGGACCTGGAGGGACTCGGACTCAATGAGCGACTGCGACGCCGGATCGTCGACGGGGTCCGACCCGGGTTGGAGGTCGACCTCGACGAGGCGATGAACGGCGGTGCCGCGCCGCTCGACATCGTCAACGACGTCCTGCTCGACGGAATGCGCGAGGTCGGCGATCAGTTCGCGCGCGGCGAGATGCAGCTGCCCTTCGTTCTCCAAAGCGCCGAGACCATGAAAGCGGCCGTCTCCTACCTCGAGCCACACATGGAAAAGGACGACCAGGGCGGGCGCGGGCGCGTCGTCCTGGCCACGGTCAAGGGCGACGTTCACGACATCGGCAAGAACCTGGTCGACATCATCTTGACCAACAACGGTTACGAGGTCATCAACCTCGGCATCAAGGTGGGCATCAACGAGATGCTCGGCGCCGTGGAGGAGCATCACGCCGACGCCTTGGGGATGAGCGGCCTACTGGTCAAGTCCACCCTCATCATGCGCGAGAACCTCGAGCTCATGAACGAGCTCGAGATGTCCCACGTCGACGTCCTGCTCGGCGGCGCCGCCCTCACGCGCACCTACGTGGAGCGCGACCTGCGCTCGATCTACCAGGGCCGACTCTTCTACGGAAAAGACGCCTTCGAGGGACTTCGGGTCCTGGACCGCCTGGGCGAGCTACGCGCCGGCGAGGACGACCCGTCCTTCGGTCGCGTGGTCTCAGAGAAGAAGGTCCAGCGCCGGTTCCGCGACGACGAACCCGCCCCCGAGGGTCTGCCGGAACGCAGTCCCGAGGTCGAGCTTGACAACCGGCTCTACCCGCCGCCGTTCGTGGGCAGCCGGGTAGCCAAGAGCATCGCGGTCGACGAGATCAGTGACTACCTGAACCTGACCGCGCTCTTTCGCAACCAGTGGGGGTACCGTCCCGAAGGCGGCGAGGACGACCGGGCCTTTAAAGAACGCGTGAGCGCCGTTCTGCGCGAGCAACTGGGCCAAGCCAAAGAGGACGACCTGCTCATCCCCCAAGTCGTGTGGGGCCACTTCCCCGCGGCCGCCGACGGCAATGACCTGGTCATCTACACCGACGACGAGCGCAACACCGAGGCCACGAGGTTCCATTTCCCGCGTCAGCGCGAAGCGCCGTTCCTTTGCATCGCCGACTACTTCCGAGACACGAAGAGTCTCGATCACGACTACGCCACCTTCATGCTCGTGACCATGGGACCACGCGTCTCGGAGCGTTGCCAAGAGCTCTTCGCCGAGAATCGCTACGCCGACTATCTGATGCTGCACGGACTGGGCGTGGAGATGGCCGAGGCCCTCGCCGAACTCTGGCACCGACGGATACGAGGCGAACTCGGCTACGCCGACGAGGACGGTCCCACTCTCACAGGGCTCTTTCGCCAGCAGTACCGCGGGGGGCGCTACTCGTGGGGGTACCCGGCTTGTCCCGACCTCACCGACAATGCCAAGGTCGCCGACCTTCTCGAGGCCGGGCGCATCGGCGTAGTGGTCTCGGAGGGCTTTCAGCTACACCCGGAACAGACCACCGACGCCATTGTCTGCCATCACCCGCGGGCTAAGTACTTCGTGGCCTGACCCCTAGACGCATTACGTAGCGAGGCGCCTACCCGCTCGCCGTCCAGGTAACTAGTACGCCGACAGCGCGCAGTTAGTGATGTCCTTGGTGAATGCCTTCCAGCCCGCGATCCACTGCGTCTGGTGCGACGCGATGTACGTGCCCAGTGTCTTGTAATTGGCCACTGTTGCCTCGTGCTTCAAGATGGTCACGAGCTCGGTGAGCACCCTCTTGGAACCACTGCTCGGCGCCTCCGACGCCAACTTCTCCCAGAAGGGCAGGTAGGTCTTGGCCCACTTCTGATACGACGAGTACGTCGTGCCCGTCGGGGCGTGAGAGTGGAATGTCAGGATCGTGTGGCAGAAGGCACTCTCGGTCGCCAACACCCGCGTGGATGCGCCCGCACTCACGGACCCGGCGCCGAGCGTCAGCAGTGACGCGACGACCGCTCCACCCAACAATGCGCGACCGCGCCGAATGAATGACTGTTCGATGATGCTCACGATGCCCCTTTCGACGGGGAGCCGATGTGCCCGTCTGGTTCGCCGCGCGGCGATGACAGATTTCTACCACCCCAACGAGCGAAATGTGCGCCTAGCGCCGTGACGGCGCCGCGACGGGCGTGGAGTTCTCCAGAGCCTCGCGAGCGTGGTAACTGGAACGGGTTAACGGCGATGCCTGGACGTGAAGTCCCAGGCGCCGTCCTCGCTCGGCCAGGTGGTCGAACTCGGCTGGCGCCCAGTAGCGCGCGACGGGCAGGTGAGCTTCGGTGGGCCTCAGGTACTGGCCGATGGTCACGATCGAGACGCCGACCGCGGCGAGATCGGCCAGGGTCTCTTCAACCTCGTGGGCCTCCTCACCGAGGCCGACCATGAGCCCCGACTTGGTCGTGAGTCCCGCCGCGCGTGAGCGGGCCAGAACCGTCAGACTCCGCAGGTAGCCCGCACTCGGGCGCACCGCGCGTTGCAGTCGCGCCACCGTCTCGACGTTGTGGTTCAGCACGTCGGGACGAACATCGATGAGCAGTTCCAACGACGCCGGGTCGCCCTTTAGGTCGCTCGTCAGCACTTCGACGGTCGTGTCGGGCGATCGCTCGCGTATGGTGCGCACGGTCGTAGCGATCGCGCCCGCCCCGCCGTCGGGTAGGTCGTCGCGCGCGACGCAGGTGATCACCGCGTGGTGCAACCCGAGTCGCACCACCGCTTCCGCCACGCGGTCGGGCTCGGTGGGATCGAGGGGCATGGGCTTGCGCGTGTCGATGAGGCAGAAACCGCAGGCCCGGGTGCAGCGCTCGCCGTTCACCATGAAGGTCGCGGTACCCGAGGCCCAGCACTCGAAGATGTTGGGACAGCCTGCTTCCTCGCACACCGTGACGAGTCGCAGGTCCTCGGTCAGCGTGCGCAGTGACTGGTACTCCGGACCCATGTGCGCCTCCACGCGTAGCCACTCCGGCTTACGAGAGTGCAGCGCCACCCCCGCCTCCGGGTCGACACCGGCACGACGAAGTCGGCGCAGCAGAGGTCGTTCGGCGCCGGAGGTCGCGGGGTTGCGGTCGACCGCGGCCACGCCGGCTCCCCCTCCGAAGCGCTCCTCCAGCTCTTCTCCGAGTCGATCCTCGACCTCCCGGCTCGTGACGTGAAGACCCAGCGAGTTCATCGAGGCGACCGGCTTGTCGGGGATGCCACACGGGACGATTACCGAAAATGCCGCGAGGTCAACGTCGACGTTCAGCGCGACGCCGTGCAGCGTGCGCCGACGACCACGCTCGTCGCGCTCCGTGCGCACACCAACCGCGGCAATCTTCTTCGGCGTCCCCGTGACGTCGGCCCACACCCCCGGGTATCCCTCCAGGCGCCCGACCTCGCCGAGGTTGCCCTCGGGATCGAACGCGCAGACGGCGGCGATGACGGAGTCCTCCAGTTTGGTGACGTGAGCTTTACCAGCTGACGGATCATCCTTGACGGTGACGACCGCCCACGCCACGACCTGACCGGGACCGTGGTAGGTCACGTCACCACCGCGATCGGCGTCCACCACGTCGGCGTCGAGCGACTCGGGCGGAACCAGGAAGTTCTCCGGATTGGTACGCACACCCTTGGTGTACGTGGGCGGGTGCTCCATGATCAACAGATAGTCATCATCGGCGCCTACGAGCGAACGCTGCAGGTCATTGGCCTCGACGAATGAGACACGACCGACGTGACGGCGGCGCAGCACTATCTCTCGCTGTCCACGTCAATGCCGTCCAGAAGCTCGGCCACGCGCTCAAGATACGCGGCCGCCGACACCGGTTCGCAGACCCGGTGATCGAAGGCCAGGCCCAATACCACCCGCCGGCCAACGACGATCTCCGGTCCGTCGCCCACTTCGGAGACGACTGGCACCCGGCGCACCGCGCCGATCGAGAGCACGGCGACCTGAGGTTGGACAATGATCGGCGCGACGACGAGCGCGTGCTCGCTGGGCGGACCGACCACCGTGAACGTTCCGCCCATCAGGTCGTCCGCCGTCAGGCGACGAGATTCCAATCGTTCAGCGACTTCGTTGACTCGGCGCGCCAACAGACGCAGCGTGAGGCCGGCCGCGGCGTGCACCACCGGCACCAGCATGCCGTCGCCCGCGACCGCTCGCAGAAAACCCAAATTGACCGTGCGGTGCACCACCAACTCCTCACCCGCGAAGGTGGCGTTGAGGTACGCAAACTCGCCCAGCGCACGCACCGCCGCCAGTCCGACCAGTGCTTCGACGGTGATCGGCACGTCATCGCGCGTCACGCCGCCGACCTCATCGAGGCGGTCAAAGATCGACGCGTCAACCTCAATCGCGACGAAACCGTGGGGTGTCGACAGCGCCGACGCGGACATGTTCTCTCCCATGCGTCGCCGGCCGTGCGACAGAGGAACGATGGCGTCGTCAGTGGGACCGTTCGCGACCGCGCGCTCGGCGTCGCGCCGCGTGATCGACCCACCGGGTCCTGACCCCGGAACGCTTTGAGGCTCCACTCCGGCGTCAGACAGAATGCGGCGCACCACGGGTGACACGACGACGCCGCCGACTTCGCTGGGCACCGGGAATGGCGCAGGAGTTGGAGCTACGACAGGCGGTGGGGTAGGGGCTTCGGGCTGGCTTGAGGCCACCCTGGTTGGGGAAGGTTTAGTGTCCGCTGGCGTTGGCGGGGCCTCGCCTTCGGTGATGACGGCAACGCGAGAGCCAGTCTCTACCGTGTCCCCCTCCACAGCAAAAATCTCAGTCAAGACACCAGCGGCGGGTGATGGCATCTCGGAGTCAACCTTGTCGGTCGATACCTCGAAGAGCGGCTCGTCGCGCGCCACCTGGTCACCCACCTTTTTGAACCACCGAGTGATGATCCCTTCAGTGATTGACTCACCAAGTGAGGGAAGGGTGACGTCAGCCATTGCGGTCACTCTACCGGCGAGGCAAATTACGTCAATCTCGAACAGGTCGTCGTCGCGTGCGAAGATCCGCGCGCTAACCGATCACCATGTGCTGGGTACCGTCGATGGTCTCGCGCGCGATGTCCAAGTGCCCGGTGTGGCACGCCGTCTCAGTCACCACGTGCAGAACCATCTCGTAGAGGTTCGAGAGCCTCCAGGAACCGAAGAAGTCGGGCCACGCCACCGGCTCGTCCGTCGGAGAGTGAGCGGCGATCACCTCGTCGGCGAGCGCGCACTCCTCTCGGTATCTTGCGATCACCGCCAGACCCTCCCCCGGGGCAACGTCCCAGGCGCGCTCGGGGTCGCCGGCACGCTCAGCAGATTGACCTATGAAGACGGTCCGGAACCAGAAACCTTCGACGTCGAGGGCGAGATGCTGAATCATTCCGGCCGGGGTCCAGCCACTCGGCACCACCGACGTTGTCAGCGCCGCGTCGTCGAGACCGTCGACCGACTCGAGTACGTGGCTGCGCTGGCGGCCAAGAGCACGTATCAGAAGCTCGAACTCATCCATATGACATCGTTGCACGCGAGATCGAGTCGCCGCTTGGGCGAGCCCATAGTGCGAGTGTTACCAAGGAAGATGACTTTGGAAGTCAGATAAGAAATGAAGCCGGCCCTTCCGTCACGTCAACTGACGTGCAGCCCGCGTCCGGCGAGTGCCAACAGCGTCTCGCCAAAGGTCTCCGACAGTGACGGGTGCGGCTGGATCAACGCCGCTGCCTCTTCAGCGGTGGCCTCCCAGTTGACCGCGAAGTAGCCAGCGCCCAACTGTTCGGTCACCCACGGACCGGCCATGTGCACGCCAAGAATCTGACCGGCGGTCCCGTCGGCGCGCTTCTCGGCGATGATCTTGACAACACCCTCTGTCTCTCCGATGATCTGCGCTCGGCTGTTGCCGCCGAAGGGGTCCTTTTTGACGACTACCTCGAAGCCCTTCTCCTTGGCCGCGGCCTCGGTGAGCCCACAGAAGGCGACCTCGGGGTTGGAGTAGATGGCCCAGGGCACCCGTTCGTAGTCGACCGGCACCGCGGGCTCTCCCAGGATCGTCTTGATCGCCACAATGGCCTCGGCGAAACCGACGTGCGCGAGCTGCGGGGTGTTGGCCACCACGTCGCCCACCGCGAAGACGTTCGGTATGGCGGTGCGTTGGTACTCATCGGCAACGACAAACCCCTTGTCGTCGATCACGACTCCCACGCCGTCGCCCAGCATGTCCTCAGTGCGTGCACGACGCCCGACCGACATGACCACCATGTCAACGGTGACGTCCTCTCCACCCTCGACCGAGATGGTGGTTCCCTTCTTCTTAGGCGTGTGCCCAGTGACGGTGACCCCAGTGCGCACGTCGATGCCGCGTTTCTTGAAGGCGCGCCCCACGACGCTGACCACCTCCGCGTCGCACCCGGCCAGGATGGTCGGGAGGAACTCGAGCACGGTGACCTGGGTCCCCATGTCGGCGAGCAGCGACGCGAACTCACAGCCAATGGCCCCGCCGCCGATCACCGCGGCCGTCGCCGGGAGCACGGAGATGTCCAAGAACTCATCCGAGGTGACGACGAGCGACCCGTCGATGTCGAAGCCCGGCAGGGTGCGCGGCACCGAGCCCGCCGCCAGGATCACGAAGCGGCCCTTGGCCGCGACGCCGGCGTCGGCGCCGTCGACGACCGTGACCGTCTGGTCGGCGTCGAGGCGTCCGGTGCCCGCAAAGATGGTGACCTTGCGACCCTTCAGCAGCCCGGAGAGGCCCCTGTAGAGACGGTCGACGACCTCGTTCTTGCGCGCCTGGCTCACCGCGAAGTCCACCGTGACACCCTTGGCGTTGATGCCGAACTCGCTGGCGTGTTCGAGCGTGCGGCGAACGTGGGCGGTCTCGAGGAACTCCTTGGCCGGGACGCAGCCGCGGTGCAGGCAGGTGCCGCCGACCTTGTCGCGCTCGACGATGGCGATGCTCAGCCCCGCGGCCGCCCCGTAGAGCGCGGCGGCGTAGCCGCCCGGACCTCCCCCGAGTACGACGACATCGAACTGCTGGGGCTCGTTGGCCACGGTCCATCCCTTCACTGACTACGCCGAAGAAAGCAAAGGAATCCTAATGTTTTGACCTCGGGGTCGCGGCAGCGCTAGGAGTGCTGACCGACCTGCAGATCGGCGGCACGTGTCGCCAGCAGGTCCACGAAGTCGTTCATCGCGTCGCCCGAGTGGCCCTTGACCCAGGAGAAGGTCACCCCACGCCCCACGTCGAGCGTGAGCGCGAAGAGGGCCTCCCACAGGTCGCGGTTGGCCACGGGCTTGCCCTGGGAGTTGCGCCAGTCGCGCCGCAGCCACCCGACGTACCAGCGCTCGTGGAAGCACTTGACGACGTAGGACGAGTCGCTCACGATCTCGACCGGTCCGTCGGCCACCTCTCGCAACGCCTCGATGACCGCGCGAATCTCCATGCGCTGATTGGTGGTGTGCGCCTCAGCACCGCTGGCGTAGCGGTCGCGTCCCTGCGCCCACGCCCACCCGCCCGGACCAGGATTGCCGCGGCACGCGCCGTCGGTGTGGATCCGGGTCATATCCTCCTCGTGATCCAGGCGTCCGGGTCCTTGGTGAAGCGCGTCACGGCGTCGGGCAGCTCACCGCGCAGGACCTGGCCCAGCGTCACGTGCTCCAGGACCTCGCGCAGCGTGCCGCGCACTGCGATCCACACGTCCTGGAGGTGGGTGGCCTCGCCCTCGTAGTGGAGCGTCTCAGGACGCATGCCGCGCACACCGGCCATCGGTCCGCTGACCACCCGCAGGATGTCGGCGATCATGATCGAGTCCGGGTCGCGCGCCAGCTTGAACCCGCCCTCGGGCCCCCGCTGGGAGGAGACCAGGCCCCCTCGACGAAGGTCCGAGAGGATGGCCCCGAGGAACTTGGCCGGCAGGTCCTGGACCTGGGCCAGGTGCTCGGCGCTGGCCGAGTGGTCGCTGGCCGCCAGGGTCAGTAGCGCGCGAATCGCGTACTCGGCCTTGGCGGGAATCTGCACGGTCCTCATTCTGCCGTACCCGACGCGCCACGGGCACCGAACGTGTCCGCACTTAGGGTGGACGGGTGATCGACCTGGAATCGCGACGCCTCTACCTGTGCGTGGGAGTCCGAGACGACATGGCCGACTTTCTGGCCGCGGTCTTGCGCGGTGGGGTCGACGTCGTGCAGCTGCGCGAAAAAGACCAGCCCGACGCCGCGCGCGTCGCGGCAGCACAGGTGATGGGTCCGCTCTGCGCGCAGTTCGACGTTCCGTTCATCGTCAACGATTCGCCCGAGTTGGCACTCGCGCTCGGCGCCGACGGAGTGCACGTCGGTCAGGACGACGCGTCGGTGTCGCACTGTCGCGACGTCTTGGGAGAGAGCGCCATCGTGGGGCTGTCCACGCACTCGGACGCGGAGTTCGACCTCGCGCTCATCCAGCGCGCCTCGTACTTCAGCGCTGGGCCGGTCGAACCCACGCCGACCAAGCCTGGGCGGGCCGGTACGGGTGTCGAGTACGCGGCCCGGTGCCAGGCGCGCGGCGACCGGCCCGTCTTCGTCACCGGCGGCGTCACCGCCGAGTCCGTCCCCGGCCTGGCCGCGGCCGGCGTCCGCCACTTCGTCGTCGTACGCGCAATCACGAACGCGCCCGATCCCGAGGCCGCGGCGCGACAACTGCGCCGAGCCATTGACGAGGCGTTGGCCTAACGGTGCCGGTCGAGCCACCCGAGCAGGGTGGCCACCATGCGCGGGTCCGCGCGCAACTGGTGTCCCGCGCCTTGGATGAGGCGCATCTCGGCGCGACCGTCGGCCGCAGCGACCAGGTCGCGTGCGTCGGCGACGGGAATCTCGGGATCCTCGGTCCCGTGACCAATGAGGAGTCGGCGCGGTGGTACATGGGCCACCGCCTCGAGGGGGTCGATCGCCAGGACGTCGCGACGTAACTCGTCGGCCTCCAACAGGTCACCCTCGTCGCCCACCACACCGGCCACGAGCACCGAACGTCGAAACTCCACCGCCGGACCGCACCAGGCGTCCAGGTGCGCGGGCGCCGCGAAGGTGGCCACGCCACGTACGCGCTCGTCCTGGGCCGCGGCCGCCAGCGCCAACGCTCCCCCGAATCCGAAGCCCGCCAGCGACAGCGGTTGGTCGCCTTCGCTCACCCGGTCCAGAATCGTGGTCAGGTCGCGCCGCCACTGCGTCGCTGAGAAGGTGCCCGTGCTGCCACCCACGCCCGACAGCGTGCCGGTGGCCACGACCCATCCCGACTCCTGGGCGAGGTGGGTGGCCAGCTCCGGCAGCAGTCCGGCGGCCTGGCGCCCCATGCCCATCGCGCGGGGCAGGCCGTGCACCAGGACGAGTTTGTGGCTGGTGCCGGGGCGCGCCGACGGTAACGCGACGCGCAGATCCAGCAGCGATGTTCCGCTCTCGAGCTGCTCGTGCTCGAGCACGCCCTTAGATGCCGAGTCGCTGGGCGAGCAGCTCGCGGTGGTACGCGGGGTCGCCGAGGAAGAGCTCGGAGCTCTTGGCGCGCTTGAAGTAGAGGTGCGCGTGGTGCTCCCACGTGAAGCCGATGCCGCCGTGGATCTGGATGTTCTCGGCGGCGCAGTGGAAGTAGGCCTCCGAGCAGAACGACTTGGCCAGGCTGGCGGCCACCGGCAGGTCCTCGTCGCGCTCCTGGGCGGCCCACGTCGCGTAGTACGCCGCGGACTTCGCCGACTCGACGTCGAGCAGCATGTCCGCGCACTTGTGCTTGATGGCCTGGAAGGAGCCGATGGGGCGCCCGAACTGCACGCGGTTCTTGGCGTACTCCACGGCGTTGTTGAGCACGCGCTGGGCCCCGCCGACCTGCTCGGCGGCCAACGCCGCGGCGGCCATCCACACGGTGGTTTCCAGTCCCGCCAGCGCTCCCCCCTCCGGTCCGATGAGCACGCCGGGCGCAGAGTCCAGCGTGATGCGGCTCTGCTTGCGGGTCTGGTCCATTGTCGGCAGCGACTCGCGCGTCACGCCGGGTCCGTTGCCGTCCACGGCGAAGAGCGAGAGGCCGCTGGGCGTCGTCGCGGGCACGAGCAGCAGCGTCGCGGTCGAGCCATCGGTCACGTAGTTACGTACACCACGCACCGCCCAGGCGTCGCCGTCGCGCACGGCCGACGTGGACGTCGCTGTCAGGTCCCAGCCTCCGGCGTCGTCGGTGAGGGCCAGCGTGGCGATGGTCTCACCCGACGCCAGTCCGGGCAGGTAGTTCGCCTGGTCCTCTTCGGAGCCGACGTTCATGAGAGCGTTGGCCGCCAGGGCCACCGTCGAGAAGTACGGCGCGCAGAGTAGGGCCGCGCCCATCTCCTCAAAGACCACGTAGAGCTCGACCGGCCCGTATCCCTGTCCCCCGAACTTCTCGGGTACGCCCAGTCCCTGGAGCCCGAGCTCGCGCGCCATCTGGGACCAGACGTCGGGGTCGTAGCCCTCGTCGGTGGCCATGAGGCGGCGCACTTCGCTCTCGGGCGACTTCTCGTCCAGAAAGCGCTTGACCATCTTGCGAAGCTCTTCCTGCTCCTCGCTGAAGCCGAAGTTCATCCCAGCACCTCTTCTTACCGGCGAGTATGACTCGCGCCACAGCGAGACTACCTAATCTCTAGCTGGTGACTGTATGGCAACTCTAGGAGTGGACGACGTCGAAAACGTCTGGTCGGACGCCTCAGTCGAGGTGCGCCGTCTCGTCGTCGGACCAATGGAGAACAACGTCTACATCGTTCGTGACCGGCGTACCGGAGAGGCCACCCTCATCGACGCGGCCAACGAGCCCGACCGGTTGCTGGCTGCGGCCGCCGCCCTCGGCGTCACCTCAGTGCTCACCACCCACGGCCACTGGGACCACATCCAGGCGGTGGCCCCGGTGCGCGAGGCCGGCATTCCCGTGTGGGTACGCGAAGAAGACGCCGCCGAGCTCTCCGGCTACGACCACCTGCTCCAAGACGACGACGTCTTGAGCGTCGGCGACCTTCGCGTGCGCACCGTGCACACCCCGGGCCACACTCCCGGTTCGATCTGCTTTCTCGTCGAAGGCACACCCCTGCTCTTCACCGGTGACACCCTTTTTCCCGGCGGTCCCGGCGCCACCGGGTCCAACGGCGGCGACTTCGCGACCATCATCACCTCCATCGAGGAGCGACTGTTTCGCGTGATGGACGACGAGACCATCATCTGGCCGGGTCACGGCGCGTCGTCGACGATCGGCGTTGAACGACCGCACCTGGACGAATGGATCGAACGCGGCTGGTAGGTCGGGTGCGCGAACCTCACCGGTAGGCTCGTGACCGTGTCAGAACCCCTGTTGGAGTTGCGAAACCTGCATGTGGCGGCCGACGGCGTCCCCATTCTGCGCGGCGTCGACCTGACCGTCCACGAAGGCGAGGTCACCGCGCTCATGGGTCCCAACGGCGCGGGAAAGTCCACCCTGGCGGGGGTCGTCATGGGGCACCCGGGCTACGTGGTCACCGATGGAGAGGTGCTGCTGCGCGGCGAGGTCATCAACAAGTGGAGCCCAGACCAGCGCGCCCGCGCCGGAATCTTCCTGGCCTTCCAGTACCCCGAGGCCATCGGCGGAGTCTCGGTCGTGCAGTTCCTGCGCCAGGCCATCGCGGCGCGCAAGGGCCTCGACGAGCTCAGCGTGCTCGAGGTGCGACTCGACCTGGCCGAGTGGATGGACCGCTTGGGCATGGACCCGGCCTTCGCCGAGCGCCACCTCAACGAGGGCTTCTCCGGTGGGGAGCGCAAGCGCAATGAGATTCTGCAGATGGCCCTGCTCGACCCCGTCGTGGCCATGCTCGACGAGACCGACTCGGGCCTGGACATCGACGCGCTGCGCATCGTCGCGCGCGGCGTGCGCACCGTGCGCGAGCAGCGTCCGGCCATGGGCGTCCTCATCGTGACCCACTACGTGAAACTCCTCGAGGAAATCGAGCCCGAGCGCGTCCACATCCTGATCGACGGGCAGGTCGTGGCCTCCGGTAGCGCCGACCTGGCCCAGCGAATCGAGCTCGAGGGCTACGACGCGTGGCGACGCGTCCCGACGTGAGCAGCTTCGACGCGCGACGCGTTCGCGCCGACATCCCGGGACTACGCCGGGTGATCTACGACCGACCGATCACCTACCTCGACTCGGGCGCGACGTCACTACCGCCGCGAGCGGTCATCGAGGCAATGAGCCGCTACTACGAACTGCACCACGCCAACGTCCACCGCTCAGTCTTCCAGACGGCCAGCGAGGCGACCGCCACCTACGAGGGCGCCCGCGAGGCCGTCGCCGACTTCATCAAGGCTCCGGGTGGGGCCAACGAGATCGTCTTCACCCGCAACACCACCGAGGCGTTCAACCTCATCGCCAAGTCCTGGGGCGCGGCGAATCTCCAGCCCGGCGATGCGGTGCTGCTCAGCGTCATGGAGCACCACGCCAACATCGTCCCGTGGTTCCAGCTGCGCGAGACGACCGGCATTGACGTGCGCTTCCTCCCCGTCGGCGACGACTATCGACTCGACCTGACCGACCTCGATCAGCTCCTTGACGGTGTCCGACTCGTGTCAATCTCGGCGATGTCCAATGTCTTGGGCACCGTCAATCCGGTTCGCGAGATCGCCGCGGCCGCCCACGAAGGTGGGGCCCTGGTCGCGGTGGACGCCGCGCAGATCGTGGCCCACGCACCCGTCGACGTCGCCGAACTCGACGTCGACTTCCTATGCTTCTCGGGCCACAAGATGCTCGGACCGACGGGCATCGGTGTGCTGTGGACCCGCCAGGAGATCCTGGCCGACATGCCGCCATTCCTGGGCGGCGGCGGCATGATCTCGGACGTACGCCTCGACGGCTACGCGCCGGCCGACGGTCCGACGCGCTTCGAGGCCGGGACCCCGGCGATCGCCGAGTCGGCCGGCCTCGCGGCCGCCGTGCGCTACCTCGAGGGGCTCGGGATGGACGACGTCGAGCGCCACGACCGCGAGCTCACCGGCGTCGCGCTCGAGCGCCTGGCCTGCGCCTTCGGCGACAAGGTGCGCGTCATCGGACCCGCCGACCTCACCCACCGCGGCGGCGTGATCAGCCTCGACGTCGCCGGCGTGCACCCCCACGACGTCGCCCAGGTCTTGGACCAGATCGGAGTGTGCGTGCGGCCGGGCCACCACTGCGCCAAGCCCCTCATGAAGCGCTTCGGACTCTCGGCGACGGTGCGCGCCTCATTCGGTCCCTACTCCATCCCCGCCGACATTGACGTGCTCATCGAAGGCATCACCAACGCGATCGCGATGTTCGCCTAGCCATGGCGAACCTCGACGAGCTCTACCGCGAGATCATCCTCGACCACTACCGCGCCCCGCGCAACCGGGGGGAACTGCCGTCGCCGCCCGCAGTCACCGTTGAAGGTTTCAATCCGCTCTGCGGCGACGAGGTCACCTTGTATCTCGACGTGCGCGACGGCGCACTCGCCGACATCAAGATCACCGGGCGCGGCTGCTCGATCTCCCAGTCGTCGTCTTCGCTCATGAGCGCCGCCGTGAAGGGTAGGTCCATCGATCAGGTGCGTGAGGTGATCAGCGACTTCAAGGCGATGATGATGGTCCACGCGTCCACTCTGGAACGCCCCGACGAGCCGGTCGAGGTCGACCTGCGAAAGGTCGGCGAACTCGCCGCGCTTCAGGGCGTGGTGCGGTTCCCGGTGCGGATCAAGTGCGCGAGCCTCGCCTGGAACGCGCTGGCTCAGGGGCTCGACGAGCTTTGATTTACTTCGGGGTGCAGGGCGTGGGGTCGAAAGACGGAACCGCCAGCGTCGGATTGGTCGTGGTGGTGACGTGATTCTTGTGACCCTTGACCGTGGTGGTGGCGTGCGGCGTCGTCGTGGGGACGACGGGCGGCATCGGCGTCTGGCCCGCGGCGTTGGGCGGCGGGTTGGTCGGAGCGATGAGTGACGACCCGAAAATGCTCACCAGCATCTGCTGAGCTTCGGGCTGCTGGACGTAGAGGACGTCGGCCGCGCCCAACGTGCCGCCGGTCGTCGGCAGCGTGTAGGTCTTGATGGCGTCGGGGTTGATCGAGTGGAACTTGAGGGCCAGGCCGATCAACTCCCTGAGCGTCCAGGTCGAGTCAATGGCGACGCCACTGGGGATGTTGGCAAAGAACGAGTTGAGCGCGATGGGATTGAACAGGTCGCCCTTCACTCGTGAGAGCATCGCGCGCAGGAAGGCGTTCTGACGATCGATGCGTCCGTAGTCACTCGTCGGGTCGTAGGTCCATCCGGGCACGTTGTAGCCCTGGTTGACCAGCGAGTTGCCGTCCTTGGGCCACGCCGCAGCGCTCGGTGAGTAGTAGAAGTGGCGGCTGCGCGCCACGGCCAGGGCCTGGAATCCGCTGACCAGCTGGCAGCCAGGGTGACGGATGTTGAGTCCCGAATAGGGGTCGCGCGACTTGTAGGGAAAGTCGAGGTAGACCCCGTGGATGGCGTCGGCGGCGTTGATGAGTCCGGCGAAGCTGACCTGGATCACGTGGTTGATCGGAATGCCGAAGTTGGCGATGATCGTCTGGGTCAGGAGAGACGGACCGTTTCCGTAGTTGACGTTGATCCGGTTGAACTGCCCGTAGAGATTCTGATTGGCCAACAGGGTGACCACCGTGTCGCGTGGGATCGACAGGATGGTGATCGTGCCCGCCACCGGATCGACGTGCATGATCTTGACCACGTCGCTGCGCTGACCGGACACCGCTCCGGTCCCGCCGGTCTGCTTCTGCAAGAAGCCGGAGAGCCCGGCGCGCGAGTCAGACCCGATGGACAGAATGTTGAACGGCTTGTTGGGCGCCGGGTACGTGATGGACGGGTCGTTGATCTTGTGGATGTGGTCAAAGCGCCACTGCGCGTACAGGTACCCCCCGCCGACGAGGGCAACCAGCAAGCCCAGGATGACGACGCCCGAGATAATCCACCGACGACGGTGGCTGCGTCGCTGCAAGTGACCACGCTGGCGGCGCTCGACTCCGGAGTGCCGGTCGACGGTTTCGCCCAGCGCCTTGAGGCGTTGTTCGTTGGCCAGCGCGCGCTGACGGGCCTCCTCCGATCGTTCGGATGGGCCGCGGGGGGCGCTGTGGCGGCCGTTCGGCATCGGACTACTTTACCAACGACCTCGTCGGTCGCCGGTTCACTGATCGACGACTCGGAACGGTTCGTAGCCGTCGCGCTCGAGCGTCTCGGCCAATTCGGGTCCGCCGGTCGCCACAATGCGTCCGCCGCTCATGACGTGAATCACGTCCGGGGTCAGTTCGTGGAGCAGGCGACGAAAGTGCGTGATCGCGAGTACGCCACATCCCCACTCGGTGGTCGCCGCCGAGAGTCGGCGCGCGACCGCGCCGAGCGCATCAACGTCGAGGCCCGAGTCGATCTCGTCGAGTACGGCGAACGTCGGTCGCAACACGCCGACCTGGACCATCTCGGCGCGTTTGCGCTCGCCCCCGGAGAGGTCGAGGTTCACGAAGCGCTCCAAGACCTCGGGACGAAGTCCCACCTTCTCGGCCTCGTCGCGCATCCGGTCGGCCAAGCCGTTGGAGTCAGCTCCCGCGGCGCGCAACAGATCGATGGGACGCACGCCGGGAACCTCCATCGGGTGTTGCAGCGCGAGCAGCAAGCCGCGGCGAGCGCGGTCAGTCGGTGACAGCCCGAGCAACTCATCGCCGTCCAAGGTGACGGAGCCTTCTAGAACCTTGTAACCCGGGTGCCCGGCCAGGGCGTGCGCCAGCGTTGACTTGCCCGAGCCGTTGGGGCCCATGATGACGTGGACCTCGCCGGACTGCATGGCGAGGTCCAGCCCTTTGAGAACCAGGGTTCCGGCGACCTCGACGCGCAGGCCCGCAATGGTCAGGGTGGACGTCACGGCAGCTCCACCAGGACCCGACCATCGGCGACGCGGGTGTCGTAGTGGGCGACCGGCCGCGTCGCCGGCAGCGACGTGGGTTGCCCGTCGTCCAGACGGAACATCGAGCCGTGGTGCGCGCACTCGATCTCTCGGGCGTCGACGTCCACCTCGCCCAGGGCCAGGCTGAAGTCCTCGTGGCTGCACCGGTCGTCGAGCACGTAGACGTCGTCGCCAATCCGCACGATCACCAGCGTGCGACCCGCGGTCTTGACCTGACGGGCCTCGCCCCCAGTGAAGTCGCTCAATGCGCCCACGTCGACCTCGCTCACGTCGACCTCACCCGCGAGAGTGACTCGGACACGTCGGCTTCGACGAGGTCGGCGAGCTCTCGGGGTAGCTCGGTCAGCATCTCGGTGAAGAATCCTTGAATGATGAGCCGCTGGGCCTCGTCGGGCTCGACGCCGCGCGACTCGAGATACCACAGCTGCAGCTCGTCCAGCGGACCGACGCTGGAGGCGTGCGCGCACATGACGTCGTTCTCGCGAATGTCCAGGTTGGGCACGCTGTCGGCGTGCGCCGTGGGTGACAACAGGAGATTGTGGTTGGTCTGGCGTGCGTCGGTGCGCTTCGCGCCCTTTTCGATCTCGATGAGACCCGTGTAGACCGAACGCGACGAACCGGCGACCGCGCCCTTGGAGAGCAGCGTCGAACGGCTGCGCGCGCCGAGGTGATACTGGCGAGTTCGAAAGTCGTGCACCTGCGAGCCCGAGCCCAAGAACGTGGTGCCGAGGACGTTCTCGCTACCCGCCTCCATCAACTCGGCGTCGTTGCGCGAGCGGTCGTAGTGGCTGCCCATGCCCAGCACCGCCTGGCGCATCCGCGCGTCACGCTCGACGAACGCGGTGGAACGTGCGATGTGCCACGCGCTGTGATCCAGTCGCTGGTAAGTGATCAGGTGCAGCGACGAGTCTGGACCCAGTCGGAACTCGCTCAGCGGCACCACCAACGCGTCGGCGCCGCCCTCGAAGTACTCGACGACCGTCGCGCTGGCCCCGCGCGCCAGGTCAACCACGGTGCGCGGAAAGGCCGTCGTCGCGCCCACGACGTGGCGAACGACCAGGGGTTGGGCAACGGTGACGCCTTCGGCCACGCGAATGACGGTCGTCGCAGGCCCGAGGGCCACGTTGAGCAGGCCGAAGGCGTCGCCGCCGTAGCGCTCCATCAACGGCACCCCGGCGACGGACTGACCGGCGCTCACCGACTCGACGACGACCCCGTCGGGGGTTGCACCCATATCGGTGACGAATCCGTCGTTGACCCTCACGACCAGCCCGGAGCGCTCTCCGAGCGCCCGCGCGAACTCCGACTCGCGAGCGTCCGATGCCCCGGTCGGAACGTCGAAGGAGTCCAGCGAGAGTTCACCCAGTGGCGCGTAGCGCCACACTTCGTCGCTGGCGGTGGGCAGCCCGTGAGCCTCAAACGCCGCCCAGGCGGCCCGACGCGAATCGGCATCCGGTCGCGACAACATGAAGGTGGCGGCGGAGTCGGCGAATGACGGCATAAGGAAAGGTGGCCTTGGAAGTGTAACGGGAGCCTCAGTGGCGGTTAGCGCTGCCTCCTAGGCTGAAGCGATCGTCAGGGGGCCAATGGTGTTCACGTCTGAGGTGCTCACGCTCGAAGTCGACGAGCATGTCGCCACGTTGTGGCTCGATCGTCCCGGGGCCCGCAACGCCCTCGGTCGCGCCTTCTGGCGCGACCTAAAACTGGCCGCCGACGAGGTGGCGAGTAGCGACGAGGTGCGCGCGCTGATCATCGCCGCCAAAGGCTCGCACTTCAGCGTCGGACTAGACCTCAAGGAGTTCGCCACGCTGCCGGCCCGCGAAACGCGGTCCGCGGCGACCGCCAATGGTGCCCGCTACAAGGGGATCCGCGACTGGCAGGCCTCCGTCACCGCGATCGCCGACTTACCCATGCCGGTCATCGCGGCCGTTCACGGTTACTGCATCGGTGGTGGCGTCGATCTCATCACCGCCTGCGACATTCGCTTGTGTTCCAGTGACGCCATCTTCTCGGTGCGTGAGGCCAAGGTGGCCATCGTGGCTGACCTCGGAACACTCCAGCGACTGCCCCACATCATCGGCGCGGGTCACGTCGCCGAGCTCGCCTTCACGGGCAAGGACATCGACGCGCAACGCGCCGCGGCGATCGGTCTGGTCAACGAAGTGACGGGCACCAGTGGGGCCGAGGTCCTGGCCGCTGCCCAAGCCCTAGCCGGTCAGATCTCGGCGAACTCCCCGCTGGCCGTGCGCGGCACCAAGGCCGTGCTGAATGCCAACGAGGGCCGGACGGTCGATGAGGGACTTGACTTCGTGGCGCATTGGAACACGCTCTATCTCAACAGCAACGACCTACGTGAGGCCCTGACGGCGTTCATAGAGCGCCGCGCGCCGAACTTCACTGGCGATTAGCGGCGCCAGAATCTCCAGCCGCGCTGATCGCGCTTGGCCTGTTCGTCCAATTCGCGACGCCGCTGAGCCAGCATCTCCGGAGCGACCGCGTCGACAATGTCGCGCGCCTGGTCCAGCAGATCGCGACGGTCTTCGATGGGTACCGACGTCTCCGGGGCCTTCTCGACGGGGCGCTGGACCAGGGTGCCGTGGACCCACCCCACGTCGGCCAGCCGTCGTTCGTAGGTGAGGCAGTTCTCCGGGCACGACCACGGCTGATCTGGGGCGTTTCCGAGCACGCAGAACCGCGCCACCTCGCCGGAGGCGTACGTGCGGCTCTGGAAGTGTTTGCACTCCTCGCGCATTCCCATAGGTACCATTCTGGCACGTCAAACGGCGATTTTGACCGGCATCTGAACTCCGGTGACGCTTGCGCCACCACAGTTTGGCCCGTGGGGGCTAGTGCACAGTTGCGGGGTGAAGGGCAGTGAGTAGTTGTCGTCGAATGGCGATGCGTGCAATCTGTTGCGTTGAAGTCCCAACGCGGTCGGAGGTTCGGTCGCGGCACGAGGAGGTGAAAAAATGAAATGGGTGACTCGGGAGCGACCCAAGACGGATCGCATTGCGTGCCCGTGGCTGATCATGCGATTCATCGATCCCTCGGCTGAGATGCTCTACGTCCCAAAGGACGACGTACTCGACGTCGCCCAGAGCACCGGCGGGAACTCATTTGACACCGCGGGGGCGACGTACACGCACCGAGGCAACCAGTGCACGTTCGAAGTGCTCATCGATGAATACGGCTTGGGTGACAATGCGGCACTCGCCCGGCTGGCCCGAATCGTGCACGCCGCGGACATATCGGCTGACCTGCACACCGATGAGATTGGACCCGGTCTGCTCGCAATCGGTGAGGGTGGTCTGGCAGCCGAAGAGGATGACACCCGACTTTTGGAACGTGGGCTCTTCGTCTACGACGCCCTGTACGCCTGGTGCGAGCTTCAGACCGGATGATTCCAATCGTCCACTCTCGCCGCGCCCAGGGCAGATTGATGATCTACAACTGGCGCTGCACTTGGTACTGTCCAATCGGCGATACGGTCGGCTCGATCCCGCTGTCGGCATCACGAAGCAATGGCGATACCGGGATATTCGATTGCGAACTACGAGGTGGCGATTAACACCTGGGAGTGACCGCCGTCAGCCTCAACCAATCGAGCCTTCCATCTGGAGTTCGATCAGACGGCTCCACTCAACGGCGTACTCCATCGGCAGCGTGCGCGTCACCGGCTCGATGAAGCCGTTGACGATCATGCCCATGGCTTGGACCTCGGTGAGCCCGCGGCTCATGAGGTAGAAGAGCTGGTCGTCGCCGATCTTCGAGACCGTGGCTTCGTGACCGATGGACGCGTCCTGCTCGCCCACCTCCATGTAGGGCCGGGTCTCTGAGACCGACTGCTCGTCGAGGATGAGCGCGTCACATCGCACGAAGGCCTTGGCGCCGGTGGCGCCCTCTTCGACCTTGACGAGCCCGCGGTAGGCGGTGGTGCCGCCGTCCTTGGAGATCGACTTGGAGATGATCGTCGACGTCGTCTCGGGCGCGCAGTGGATCATCTTGGCGCCGGCGTCCTGGACCTGGCCGGGACCGGCGTAGGCGACCGAAAGGACCTCTCCGGAGGCCTTGGGGCCCATGAGGTAGACCGAGGGGTACTTCATGGTGAGGCGCGACCCGATGTTGCCGTCGATCCACTCGACGTGGGCCTCGGCCTCGGCGCGCGCGCGCTTGGTCACCAGGTTGTAGACGTTGTTGGACCAGTTCTGGATCGTGGTGTAGGTGATGCGCGATCCGGGCAGTGCCACCAGCTCGACCACCGCCGAGTGCAGTGAGTCGGTGGAATACACCGGCGCCGAACAGCCCTCGACGTAGTGGACCTGACTGCCCTCGTCGGCGATGATCAGCGTTCGCTCGAACTGACCCATGTTCTCGGTGTTGATCCGGAAGTAGGCCTGGAGGGGCTGGTCGACGTTGACGCCCGGCGGCACGTAGATGAAGGAGCCACCACTCCACACGGCTGAGTTGAGAGCGGCGAACTTGTTGTCGTTGGGCGGGATGACCGTGCCGAAGTACTTGCGCACGAGGTCCGGGTACTCGCGCACCGCGGTGTCCATGTCGCAAAAGAGCACACCCAGGCGCTCGAGGTCCTCGCGGTTGCGGTGGAAGACCACCTCGGACTCGTACTGCGCGGTCACGCCGGCCAGGTACTTGCGCTCGGCCTCGGGGATGCCCAGGCGCTCGTAGGTGTTCTTGATCGCGTCGGGCAGGTCCTCCCAGCTGTCGACCTGATTCTCGGTGGGCTTGATGTAGTAGTAGATGTCGTTGAAGTCCAGGTCGGGCATCCGCTCGGCGAACCAGGGCATCATGGGCTTCTTCTCGAAGCGCTTGAGCGCGCTGAGTCGGAAATCGCGCATCCAGGGCTCTTCGTTCTTCATCGCGGACATCTCGCGAACGATGGCCTCGTTCAGGCCCTTTTTGGGCTTAAAGACGGGAATCTGCTCGTCGGACCAGCCCAACTGGTACTTGCTGAAATCCAGATTGTCGATCGCCACGGTTCTCCCTCGAGGATTAACCCTACGTACATAGTACTAAACAAGCAGGCCGATTGGGACCCTACCTGTAAAGGTGGTGCGGTGAATCCAGCCCCCAGCGCCCCTCGACGACCCCACTCCCTTACCCATCACGGCGACACTCGTGTCGACCCCTATTACTGGTTGCGCGATCGTGAGAGCGAGGAGGTGCTCGCCCACCTGCGCGCGGAGAACGAGTTCCTCAACGAGCAGTTGGCGTCGCTCAAGCCCCTCGAGAACCTGTTGTTCGACGAGATCAAGGCGCGCATCGAAGAGACCGACATCTCGGTGCCCGTGCGGCGCGGCGACTGGTGGTACTTCGAGCGCACGCGCGAGGGGTTGAGCTATCCGATCAGCTGTCGCGTGCCGGCCAGCGGCGACGACCCCACCCCCCCGGCGGTCGACCCGGCGTCGGCCCTCGACAACGAGCAGGTCATCTTGGACGAGAACCTCGAAGCCGAGGGCCACGACTTCCTCTCGGTCGGGGTCCTGGACGTGAGTCCCGACGACCGGTGGGTCGCGGTCGGCACTGACTTTGTCGGCTCGGAGCGTCACCGCGTGACGGTGCGACCGCTCGCCGGCCAGGACGCGCTGGATGACGTCCTGGAGGACGTCTACTACGGCTTTGCCTGGGCGAGTGACTCTCGCCACTTCTTCTACACCCGGGTGGACGACGCGATGCGTCCGTGGCAGCTGTGGCGCCACGAGCTCGACACGCCCGACGAGTCCGACGTCCTCGTCTTCCAAGAAGACGACGCCCAGTACACCCTCGGCGTAGGCCGCACGCGTGACAACGCCGTCGTCGTCCTGCTCGTCGGCTCGTCAACCACGACCGAACTGCACTACCTTGTCGCGGCCGACCCGACGGCGCCGCTCATCATGCTCGAGCCGCGCCGACACGGCGTCGAGAGCTCCGTCGACCACTTCACTGACCCGCAGGGACGCGGCTGGTGGCTCAAGGTCACCAATGACGGAGCCACCGACTTTCGACTCCTGGCGCGACGCGAGGACGTTGACGACTGGCGCGAGCTCATTGCCGAACACCGTGGAGACCGCCTGGACGCCGTCGACGCGTTCGCGGACTTTCTCGCGATCAGTGGGCGCCACGACGGCAGCGCCGCGCTGCGCGTCGTGGCTTTGACCGACGGAGACGACCCCTTCGGAGAGGACCTCTTGGCTCGCTCGCGTCTCGTCGAGGCCGGTGAGTATCCGGCCACGGTGGGGCTGTCGGCCAACATGAACTTTGCGACGACCCACCTGCGCATCGCCATGACCTCGATGGTGACGCCGCCGCTCATCGCCGACGTCGTACTGGCCACGGATGAGTGGATTATCCGCAAGCGCCAGCCGGTGCACGGCTACGACCCGTCGAAGTTCGTGACCGGTCGGCTGTGGGTGAACGCCAGCGACGGAGAGCGCATACCGGTCTCGGTCGTGGCCCGTCGCGACTTGGTCACGAACGACGAGGACGGCGAGCTCACGCCGAACGCGCCCGCGCCGCTGCTCCTCTACGGCTACGGCAGCTACGAGATCTCCATCGAGCCCGCCTTCTCGTCACTGCGGCTCTCGCTGCTCGAGCGCGGCGTGGTGTACGCCATTGCCCACATCCGCGGGGGCGGCGAGATGGGCCGGTCCTGGTACGAGTCGGGCCGCCTGGCCCAGAAGCCCACGACGTTCAGCGACTACGTCGCCGTCGCCCGCGACCTGGTCGCGCGAGGTTGGACCGCGCCCGAGGTGCTGGCGGCGCGCGGTGGCTCGGCCGGCGGCCTGCTCATGGGGGCGGTGATGAACCTCGCGCCGGAGCTGTTCCACTGCGTGGTGGCCAGCGTGCCCTTCGTTGACGTGCTCTCGACCATGCTCGACGCCAGTCTCCCGCTCACCGTGGGTGAGTGGGAGGAGTGGGGTAATCCGGACGCCAGCGCCACCGCCTACCGAACGATGAAGGGCTACAGCCCCTACGACAACGTGCGGTCCACCAACCCCGACGGGAGCGCGCGCCGCTACCCCGACCTATTCGCCGACGGTGGTCTTAACGACTCGCGCGTGGGCTTCTGGGAGCCCGCCAAGTGGGTACTGGCGCTGCGCGACGCGAACCCCGACAACGTCGCCTACCTCAAGACCGAGATGGGCGCGGGCCACGGCGGGCCGTCGGGCCGCTACGACGCCTGGCGCGACGAGGCTCAGGCCATCGCCTTCGTGCTGAGCGAGATCAACCCGTCGGCGGTGTGAAGACGAGGGTCAGCGGCGAGTAGAGCGTCGTGGGCAGCGTCACCGGTCTGCCGCCCACGCTCACCGAGGCGTTGTGGGGCGAGCCCAAGGTGATGCGTGATACGCCGGTCATCGTCAGACTCTTGCTCGTACCGCTGGCGACGGTGCCCTGGAACTCCAACGTGTTCGACGGCCCCATCTGATAGACGGTCCAGACGGCGCCGGCCGCACCCGAGACCGTGACCGCGTACTGATTGGTCGGGACGTCATAGGTGGCGGACTTGGTCGCCGCGTCGGTGGACACCGCGACGAAGCGCGGAGGGAACGTGGTTGACGTTTCCACCGTGGTCGTCGTGGCCAGGGTCGTCGTGGTCGCGCCGTGGGCCGGTCGGTGGCGCAGGGCGTAGCCGGCCACGCTGACGGCGACGACGAGCACCACGAGGATCACCAGCAGGCGAAGTCCCCCACCGGACGTCGCGCGGTGCTGGGAACGCGCCAGCGCCCAGCCAGTGTCGTGACGGTTGGGCAGCGGCGCCCGCTCGATTCCGCCCGGCCCCGAGAGCTCGCTGAAGACGTAGTCGCGCGAGGACTCCAGGCGCGGGCGGGCCGGCGTCGGGCGCACCGCTTCGCCGGCGGCGCCGTCGAGCAGCCGAAAACCCTGGGACGGCTGATACGGCGACGGCGGCGGTGTGACGAGCCGGCGGTCAATCGGGCGCGACGTGAGACGCCTTTCGTCGCGGCGCAGCTTTCGGACGCGTAGCAGCACCACGGCCAGTACGAGGACGGCCACGACGACGACCGCGGCGATCAGGGCGGGACTCACGACCCGATGGCCGCAATCGTGGCGCGCGAAGCCCTGGTCACGTCCCGAAGCGTACCCAGGAGACCAGACCTAGGTCAGTGAGGTGAACCCGCCGTGGTAGTAGAGCAGGGGTCGACCCGGATGCGCCCGAGCGAAGTCGACGGTGGCCACCACCTGATCGTGGTCGCCGTGGGTGCTGACCCCGAGGATCTGACCTTCGAAGTGCGCGAGGGCGCCATCAAGCAGCGGCGAGCCCTCCGGTCCGGGCGACCACGCGATGTCGGCGAACTTGTCGACGCCGCTGGTCGCGAAGACCCGAGCGAGGGCCTCCTGGTCCGAGGCGAGCACGCTAACCGCGACGCGCCCGACATCGCGAGCACGCGGCCACGAGTGCCCCGCGCTGTAGGCAGAGAAGGTAATCAGCATCGGGTCGAGCGACAACGACCCGAAGGTCTGGCAGGTGAAGCCGGTCGGACCGTCGGGGGTCGCGGCGGTGACGACGGCCACGCCGGTCGCAAAGTGCCCGACGACGTCCTTGTAGCTCAGAACCTCGGGAGAACTCACCGCGCCGACCCTACCGGGTGCCTAATCCGCCTCGCCGTAGAGGTCGGGTCGGCGAAGCGTGAGCACGTCTATCTGCGCGCGGCGTTTTGCGACCTCGTCCAGGTCGACGGTGGCGATCACCAACTGCGGTTCGTCGCCTCGGCTTTGCGCGAGAATCTCGCCCCAGGGACCCACGACCATCGCGTGACCCCACGAGGTCAGTCCGTCGCTCGTCGTGCCGACCTGAGCCGCGGCGGCGACGTAGGCGTGGTTCTCGATCGCCCTCGCCCGCACCAAGACCTCCCAATGGACGCGCCCGGTCGCCGCGGCGAACGCCGACGGGATGGCCAGCACGGTCGCCCCCTCACGCGCGAGCCGACGGTACAGTTCGGGAAAACGCAGGTCGAAGCAGATCGTCATTCCGACGTGGAGTCCGCCGACCTCGACCGCCACGACGTCGTTACCAGCGACGATGGCTTCGGACTCGTGGTGGGCGACCTCTCCGGGCACGTCGATGTCGAACAGATGCGCCTTGCGATAGACGCCGACGATCTCTCCGGTCGCGTCGATCAGGACGCTGGTGTTGTGGAAGCGCCCGGCAGCAGGTGTCCGCTCCAGCAGGCTGCCGACGTGGACGGTCACGCCGCGTCTGCGCGCGAGCTCGGCGAAGCGGGCCGTCGTAGGTCCGGGGACCGTCTCGGCGGCGTCGCCGAAGCCGCGCGCCGAGCCGTAGAAAGTCACGTACTCGGGCACCTGGACGTACGTCGCCCCCTGGTCAGCCGCCCGTTCGCACAACCCGAGAGCGACGGCGACGTTCGCCTCGCTGTCGGTGTCCGAGGTCATCTGCACGACCGCCAGCGTCGCAAGATTGGCGGTCACGGAGTCACGCATCCGCCAGCGCGACGCGCCGTGACGAGCGACGGACTAAGCCGTCGGCGACCAAACTTTGGATGACTACCTCCAGACGAAGTGGGTCAACGTCGTCCAGGCGTTCGCGAAGCGTCGTGACGGTGGCCGGGGCCTGGCCCAACTCTCGGATCACGCGACCACGAACCTCACGATCCGAACCGGCAAAGCGCGCTTGTGGCCGCGACACGGCTGCACTACGCGGCGCGGGGTCCGCTCCACCGTCGGTGTTCCACCGACAGGCCCTGGACACCGGACAGGTGGTGCAACGCGGCGTGGCGCGACAGAAAGTTGCGCCGAGGTCGATCATGGCCTGGTTGAAGTGCGCGGCGTCACGTGGGGGAAGCAGTCGCGCCGCCATCGCCCGCGCGGCGCTGGGAGTCAGTGGCTCGTTGGCCACCGCGCGTGCGAGAACCCGACCGACGTTGGTGTCGAGCACCGCCTCGCGTTGGCCGAATGCGAAGGACGCGACGGCCGCGGCTGTGTAGGGGCCCACACCCGGAAGGCGCCGCAACTCTTCCGCGCTCGAGGGCACCTGCCCGGCGAACTCATCTCTCACGAGCCGCGCAGCGCGATGCAGGTCACGCGCGCGGCGCGGATAGCCGAGTCCCTGCCAGGCGCGGACAATCTCGGCCAAGGACGCGTCGGCGCAGTGCGTCGGCGTTGGGAATCGCTCCATAAATCTGGTCCACGGTTCTACAACCCGGGCGGTAGAGGTCTGCTGGAGCATCACCTCGCTGACCAGCACGGCCCAGGGACTCGCGTGACCAATCCACGGAAGGTCGCGTGCGAGGTTCGGCGCGACGCGACGCAGGCGGCGGCGAAAGGCGAGTTCGCCGCTACGACCAGACGTCGTCACCGTAGGGCCGGCGCCGTGCCGGCGCGGCGTCGCGGCGCCACACCATGACCCGACGTCGGAAGTAGCACACCTCCACGCCCTCTTGATTGAAGCCCTTGGACTCGACGGTCACCACGCCCCGGTCGGGTTTGGTGGTGGACGCCGTCACCTCGAGGACCCGGGTCTCGGCGTAGATGGTGTCACCGTGAAAGGTGGGGTTGCGGTGCACGAGCGACTCGACCTCGAGGTTGGCGATCGCCGAACCCGAGACGTCGGGTACCGACATGCCCAGGACCAGGGAGTAGACCAGGTTGCCCACGACGACGTTGCGACCCTGGAGCGTCTCGTTCTCGGCAAACCAGGCGTTGGTGTGCAGCGGGTGATGGTTCATTGTGATCATGCAAAAGAGATGGTCGTCGGCCTCGGTGACTGTCTTGCCGGGCCAGTGCCGGTAGACGTCGCCGACGACGAAGTCCTCGAAGTGCCTGCCGAAGGGTCGGTCGTAGGTCGTCACGCGTCCAGTCTGCCTCGTGAGGAGCGAACCTGACTACTCCTCGAGCTCGGGCAAGGGGCGCGTCGTGAAGGACGCCGTCGCCCCGGGCAGGGTCTCGCCGTCGATCACGAGACGCCAGGTGTAGCGCGCATTCGGACCCAACGGGATCGGGCCGAAATTGACGGCGACGGGGACGTCGACCGGCGTGCCGACGGGCACCCCCACGGGGGCGGTGGCGGAGAAGTCGCCGCGCACCTCGATCGTTTGCGACCCTTCGGGCGTGTCGAAGGTGACGAGAGCGCCGTCGGCGTCCTCTAAGAACAGCTCCCAATGGTGCGCGGTGTTGAACTCGTGCCAGTCCACACCCACCTTGATGGCCACCGCTGACGGCGTCGGGTCCGGCCCGGTCACCGACCAGCCGCCGCCGAGCACGTACAGCTTCCCGTCTGCGACCTGCGCGGCGTCGGCCAGCAGCATCGTCACGTCCACCGGCCCAGCCTATGGCGACGTCATCGGCCCAAGCCGATAGGTTTTCTGCGTGTCCGACGCCGCCCTCACCACGTCGAGCGACCTGCTCACGCTCGCCGACGACCTGGTCACTACGGGACTGGTCTCCCTGGCCGCGCGGGGTGGGTCCGACGACCACCAGAGCTTCGCCTACGACCTCGCGCACTCCGCGAGCGCGCTGTCGACCGCACGCGCGGCGGTCGCGTACGGGCGTCATGGCGAAACCGAGTCGGCGCTGGCTTCGGCCTTCGTCGGTCTCGCGATCTGTGACCTCGCGAACCGCGTCTTGGGCCGCGAGGAGTTGTGGGGTACGACGGCCGATTGGTTCGCGCCCTTCGCTGACTTCGTTGCTCGCCAGCGTGATCCGGCGGTCCTGGCCGCGCTCGCCGAGACGCCCGGCGAACGACACTTGGGTGACGAGTACACCATGGTCGCGGACACCTTCCACCGCTTCGCCCTCGAACAGGTCCGTCCCCACGCCGAGCACGTCCACCGCGACAACGCCGACATCCCTGAGACGATCATCGACGGACTCAACGAACTCGGTGGATTCGGCCTCTCCGTGCCGACGCAGTACGGGGGCTTCGCGACCGGCGGCGAGTCCGAGTACCTCGCCATGGTGGTGGCGACCGAAGAGCTCTCCTGGGGCGCGCTGGGCGTCGGCGGCTCGCTCATCACCCGACCCGAGATCCTCACGCGCGCGCTGATCACAGGCGGTACGGAGGACCAGAAGTCACGCTGGCTCCCCGCGCTCGCCAGCGCCGAGGTGCTCGCGGCCATCGCCGTCACCGAGCCCGACTTCGGCAGCGACGTCGCTGGTGTCTCGACCGCTGCGACCAAGACCGAGGGCGGGTGGCTCCTCTCCGGGACCAAGACCTGGTGCACGTTCGCGGCGCGCGCCGAGGTCTTGGCCGTGCTAGCGCGCACCGACCCCGACCGCGCCAAAGCCCACCGGGGGCTGTCACTCTTCCTGGTGGAGAAGCCGCGCGGCGACAGTACGGGCTTTCGCTTCGACCAGCACGCCTCCGTCGAGGGCCGCAGCGACCCCAACGGGCGGCTCGAGGGTCGCCCGATCGACACCTTGGGCTATCGCGGAATGCACTCCTACGAACTGAGCTTCGACCACTGGTTCGTGCCCGACGGGGACCTGGTGGGCCAAGACGCCGGGCTCGGCAATGGCTTCTACTACCAGATGGCCGGCTTCGAGAACGGGCGGCTCCAGACGGCGGCTCGGGCGATCGGCGTGATGCAGGCCTCCTACGAGGCCGCGCGGGACTACGCGCGCGACCGCGTCGTGTTCGGCCGTCCGATTCTGGACTACGAGCTCACCCGGGTGAAACTCGGCACGATGGCGACGATCATCCAGTCGTCGCGTCAGTTCGCGATACACGTGGCACGCCTCATGGGCACCGGTGAGGGCACCCTGGAGGCGTCGATGGCCAAGGCCTACGCCTGCCGGGCCGCCGAGTGGGTCACCCGCGAGGCGATGCAGATCCACGGCGGGATGGGCTACGCCGAGGAGTATCCGGTGAGTCGCTACTTCGTCGACGCCCGAGTGCTCTCGATCTTCGAGGGCGCCGACGAGACGCTCTGCCTCAAGGTCATTGCGCGTCGCCTCTTGGAGAACATCGAAAATCGCTGAACACGCTGCCGGACGGGCCCACGCCCGCGCCGTAATGCTGGGCGTTACCATCTGACGTGCTCCACCGGACCCGCGGGCTTTCTCTCGCAACACTGGATCAGATCGCCGCGTTAGAGGTCGAGACGGTGGCTGCCGACGGTGGCCGTCTCAAACTCGAGTGGAGTGTGCTGGCATCGCGCGCCGGCGATACCGTTGACGACGTCCTGTGGTGGGAGGACGGTCGTCTCGTCGGCTTCCTTGGCCTCTACGCATTCGGCGGCCCGACGGTGGAGCTCGCGGGCATGGTGCACCCGGAGTATCGACGTCGTGGTATCGGAACACGACTTCTCGATGAGGCAGTCGATCTGTGCCGTGAGCGACGTCACCACAAGGCTCTGCTCGTTGTTCCGAGGAACTCCGCCGGAGGTTCGGTCCTGGCCGCACGGCGCCACGGTTCCCTCGATCATTCCGAGCACGCGCTGGACCTGGACGGAACTGCGGTCGAGGGTCCGTCGGACGACTCGATCACGTTGCGTCCGGTCTCACGTGACGACAACGACGACGAGGCGCGCATCCTGGCCGAGGCGTTCGGTGACCCTCCACATCCCCGACCACTCGACGCGCTCGATGACTCGCGGCTGGTGGCCGAGCTCGACGGGCGGATCATCGCGACCCTGCGGCTACAGCGAACTCCCGACGTGTGGGGTATCTACGGCTTCGCCGTCGAACCAGCGCACCGCGGCGTGGGCGTCGGTCGCGATCTCCTTCGACGGGTCTGTCGTCAAGCACACGCGGCCGGGGTGCGGCGACTGCACCTCGAGGTCGAGGTCAATAACGACCGCGCGCTCGGTTTGTATACATCTTTGGGATTCACGCGCACGTCAACCGAGGACTACTTCAATATTCCTCTGTAAGACCGGGTCCTAGAACCGCGCAGACCATGCGCGATCGACGAAAAAGATCACACGTGATGCGACGCGTCGTCGACCAAGTCCGGCGAGACAACCCTTTCGTCTCCGAGGTCTGGTCGTCTGACCGAGCAAGAGGAAACTGGGGGATACTGAGGACGTGGAGAACGCGGTGCCTGAGCCCGAGGTGGTGTCGGTCGAGATGGCTCGTGACGCCACCTCCGTGATCATCTCGGTCGGTGACGAGTTGCCGGACGTACTCGGCTGGCGTCCTGAGGAGTTCGTTGGTCACTCCTCTACCGACTTCGTCCATCCCGAGGATCAACTCAGCGCGATCGCGATGTGGTTCGCGATGATGGAGTCGCCGGGCGAGACGCACACCTGGCAGGGTCGCTACCGCACCTCCGACGGGGAGTGGAAATGGGTGGAGTGCGTCAATGTCAGCAGGCTGGAGGATCGCGACAATCCGGTCGTGTTGACCACGATGAAGCGGATTGCCGTGGATCAGGTCAGCGTGGCCGAGGAACTTCGGGACCGCACCCAGCTGCTGAGCCGCCTGTCCGACGCGATGCCTATTGGAATGTTTCAAATGGACGCCAAGAGGGCGATCACGTTCACCAACGACCGCCTGCAAAAGATCCTGGGCCACTCGGCCTCGGCGACCGTCGACTCACAGTTCTCGATCGTTCTCGACGATGATCGCCCCCTCTTGGAGACGGCGTTCGATGCCGTCCTGGCGAATGAATCGGTTGATGACGTGGAACTTCGCTTCTCGCGCACGTCCGAAGACGCGCCCCGTGAGGAACGCGTGTGCGTGTTGAGCATTCGCCCGCTGACCGATCGTTCGGGACACGTCACGGGCGCCGTCGGCTGCGTGATCGACGTCACCGCTCAAGCCGAGTTGCGCCATCAACTCGAGATCCGGGCCAACACCGACGAACTGACATCGTGCCCCAGCCGTGCTCGAATCCTCGAAGTACTCTCGGGGGCGCTCGACGACGCGGGCGACTCCGGCACGGGCACCGCGGCTATCTTCATTGACCTCTGTGCCTTCAAAGAGATTAATGACCGGCTCGGCCACGCGGCGGGCGACCAAGTTTTGCGGGTCGCCGGCACCCGCCTCATGTCAGCCGTTCGCCAATACGACCAGGTCGGACGCTTTGGGGGCGACGAGTTTCTCATCGTCTGTCCCCGTGTGGAGAGCGCGCCAACCTCCTTGGAGGTCGCCAAGAGAATTACCGCAGCACTGGTCCAACCCGTGAAGGTCTCAGAGAACGTCGTGGACATCCGAGCGAGTGTTGGCGTCGCGTGGTCGTCGGTCACCATCGACGCCGACTCGCTGATAGCCCAGGCCGATCACGCCATGTACGAGTCGAAGAGGAACGGGTCGTCCTCGGTCTCGTTGTTCACTGAGACCAACTAGCCCAATCGAATAGGCATGCCGAATCAGAGGTGATGGTCAATCGAGTGGTTGCGGGGTTTGATCAGCGACGACGGAAGGCTATTCAGCAGCGACCGGCGCGATAGCGACACGCGGAGCCACGAGAACGTCACGCGCGATGACCTTGAGGTTGACGTGGGTACCCAGCTCAATGTCGGCGCCCTGATCGCTGCGCACGTCGACGCGAACCGGAATCTCACCCACCTGCACGACCAAACGGGTGGTCGCGCCCAGGAAGCTCTTGTGGGTGACGAATCCCTTTCCGGCCGGGTCGACTTCGATGCCGAAGTCCTCGGGCCGCAAGAGCGCGTCATTTTGACCCGAGCCGGAGAGCGCCTCGCCGGTCCGCATCGCGACCGTCTGGCCGAAGATCGTGACCTCGTTCCCCGAGGTCTCCACCGGAACCCGGCTCGAGATGCCGACGAACTGCGCGACGAAGGCCGTTGTGGGTCGCGCGTAGAGAACGGCCGGGGTGGCGGTCTGCTCGATGTTGCCCTTCGACATCACGCACACCCGGTCGGCCATCGAGAGCGCTTCTTCCTGGTCGTGGGTGACGAAGACCGTGGTGATGGCCAGGCGCTGTTGCAGCGAACGGATCTGGTCGCGCAGTTCTGCACGAACCTTCGCGTCGAGCGCCGACAGAGGCTCATCCAGCAGTAGCACCCGCGGCTCGATCGCCAGCGCGCGCGCCAGCGCGACGCGCTGTTGCTGGCCGCCGGAAAGCTGGTGCGGATACTTCGAGGCCTGGTCGCTCAACCCCACGAGTTCGAGAAGCTCACCGGCCTTCACGCGCGACGGCCCCTTCTTCTGGTGGCGCATCCGGAGTCCGAAGGTCACGTTGTTCGTCACGTTCATGTTGGGAAAGAGCGAGTAACTCTGAAAGACCATCCCCATGTCGCGCTTCTGGGCGCTGACGTCGGCCATATCCACGCCGTCCACCGCGACGCGTCCGCTGTCAGGCTGCTCGAAACCCGCGAGCATGCGCAGGGCGGTCGTCTTTCCGCAGCCCGACGGGCCCAGGAGAGCCACGAACTCGCCGGGCTCGATGCTCAGCGTGAATCCATCGAGCGCGCGCACCGAGCCGAAGGTTCGCACGAGCTTGTCGAGTTCGACTCGGGCGCCTTTGGCCGTCGAACCTCGCACGGGACTGGTGGTCGAAGGCTCTTGGGTCTGGGTCACGCGGTGCCGGCCTTCCTACGAGATCGTCGGGATTGAGAGCGGTCGAGCGAGACGATAAGCGTGAGCAGCACCCACGTACCGATGAGCCCGAACATCGATGCGGCGACCGTGATGTGCGCGTCGGACTGCTCGAAGTTGACGATCCACACCGGGACCGTCTCCCAGATGTCGAGACTGGCCATGGTGTACTCACCGAGCACCAGGGCCAGGGTGAGAACCATGGCCGACAACAGCGCGGCGCGAAGGTTCGGCATGATGACTCGGCGCAGGGTCTGTACCCAGGACCCGCCGAGTGACCGCGACGCTTCCACCAACGTCTTGAGGTCGATCGCACCCAAACCCGCGTCGAGCGACCGGTAGACGAAGGGCATCGCCAAGATCACGTAGAGAAAGCTGAGCAAGTAAGGCGATGACTTTATCCACCCCGGGTAGGAAGCAAGTACGCCGGTGATGAGGATGATGGGCGGGATGACCAGAGGCAGGATGGTGATGAACTCGACGGCGCGGCGTACGCGCGGCAGCCGCAGGTGAACGTAGATAGTGGTGGGAACCATCAGGAGCATCGCGAGCACAACGGTCACCAGTGCGATCTTCATCGAGAGGGTGAAGGCCGCCGTGAATCCCTGTGCGGACGGGATTGCCTTAACGGCAAAGAACGAGAAGTGACCGGCGTCGTTCTGGAGGGCGAATTTGAGGCCCGCGTAGAGAGGTAGGAGGAAGTACGCACCGGCGAGCAGCATCACGACGAGTCGCCACGTCCGAAAACGTGGACGCCGGAAGCGGCGCGTGGGCGGTTCGTCGGGCCGCTCCAGGACCTGTTCTAACGCGAAGTCGCCGGCTATTGAAGCCATCGTGACGCCCTTCGACGAACCAATCCGTACAGAATCATGGTGACCGCCAGGATGACGAGCATCCCCAGGCCGAGGGCGTAGCCCACGTTCTCCTGGCCGGCGATCACGTTGCCGTTGAGGAAGTTACCGATTTGGATCGGCGTCAGTGCGATGATGCCGCCGGTTAGCGCGGCGGCGGTGGCGTAGGCCGCGAACGCGCTGCCAAAGAGCAAGAGCATGCCGCCCAGCACGCTGGGCATCAGCACCGGAACGCCCACGTGGCGCCAGTAGCGCCAACTTGACGCACCCATGTTGGCAGCCGCCTCGCGCCACGAGGGTCGCAGTCCCGCCAGTGCGGGAGTAATGACCAGCATCATGAGTGGAAGTTGGAAGTACAGATAGACGGTGGCGACGCCGTAGTAGGTATAGATGCTGAAACCGTGGCTGTAGGGATTCACGTGAATGGCGTTGAGCCACACGGTCAGAAGTCCCTGCGCGCCAAGAGCAGAAATGAAGATAAAGGCGAGGTTGATGCCGCCGAAGTTGGCGAGGACGCCCGACGCCGTCGTAATCAGACGGCGACCGATGTTGCTGCGTGACGTGTGCACTGCGTACGCCAAGAAGACACCGAGAACCCCCGGAATGATCGATGAGATGAGAGCCAAACGGATGCTGTTCTCAAAACCTGTCAGGAACACTCCGTGAGTGACCAGGTGAATATTGGAGGTCGTCAACTTCCCCTGGTGATTGCGAAATGCGAGGTTGATCAGGGCGATCGTGGGAATACCCAGGCCCAAGAAGACGTACACGAAGAACGGGGTCATTGCGAGTGTGGGACCGACCCCACGACGCAACCGCTTCTGCCACGGCTTGGCCACGGGAGACGATGTCACTGACCCGGGCGCTGATGCGCCCGGGTCAGTGACATCTGTCGTCTCGTTATCCATACGTGAGCGTGCAGAACTTTGCTTCTAGCCCGCCCCAACCATGGCGGCCCAGTTGGCGTCCACGTACGTCGCGGCGTTCGTAAGCTGCGTCACCGTCGGGTACTGCAGCGTCACGCCATTGGGGACGCCGGGCAGCTTGGCCACCCACGCCTTGTTGGCCGTGCCGTGAGCCTGCATGTACGCGAGCTCAACTGGACGGGCCTCGCCCTTGAGCCACAGGTTCTGGCCAGTCGTCGAGTACAGGTACTCCTCCCACAGCCGTGCGGCGGCGGGGTCCGGAGCGGCCTTGGCGATCGCCTGGGTGTAGAACTCGCCCACCGCGGCGTCCGTCGGGATGATGACCTTCCAACTACCGAGCACGTTGCTCAGGTTCGACGCCTGGAGGTAGTCCCACCAGATGACGATGTTGGTCGAGTTGTTCTCGACTGTGGCCGCGGAGGCGGTTCCCGGGAAGAACGTACCCGCCTTGTTCAGGTTGGCGAAGTAGGTCACGCCCGGAGCGACGTTGTCCAACGAACCACCGTTGGCCACCGCCGCCGCAATCACACCCGCGAGGGCCGCTGCGGCGGTCGTCGGCGAGTTGTTCAGCCCGATCGTGTACTTCGTCCCCTTGGTCGCCTTAGCGGCCAGGTCGGCGAACGAGGTCGGACAGGTGACCGCGGCCGAGTTGCAACCGATGGCCACGAAGCCGCCGTAGTCGTCAAACCAGTAACCACCCGACTGCTTGAGACTCGCGGGGATCTCCTTCCACGTCGACACCTTGTAGGGGGTCAAGAGTCCATCGCTCTGCGCCGTGATGGCGTAGTTGGTTCCGACGTCGATGACGTCAGGGGCCGTCGAGCGTCCCTTGTCAACCTGCAGCGCTGTGACCTCTTGGCCACTGGAACCTTCAGGGTTGGCCGAGTTGATCTTGATGTGGTACTTCTTGGCGAAACCGTCGAGTATCTGCCCGTAGTTGGCCCAGTTGCGGGGCAACGCGATGACGTTCAGCTTGCCTTCCTTCTTGGCCGCCGCTACCAGCGCCTTCATTGACGTTGGACCTCTGGCGGTGAGATGGGTGACCTTCGACCAGTTCACGCTGGACGCACCGGCGGTCGACGAAATAGACACAATGGCGAGACCCGCCACCGTGGCCCCCGCGACCAGCAGGGTTCCTACTTTCCTTTTTACATCCACCTTCGATTACCTCCGGTTGGCTTGGCGAACCACCGATTGGAGGTTCGCCGTGAAGACTATCCATCCGAAGGTCTCCGTGTCAGGCCGTTTGGACGCCCCAAGGGTCCGGGACTCAAATGTTCAGCGTCACGGTAATGAACCTTGGGTGACGCAGGGTTCAAGCCGCCCGGCGCAAGTCCACTTATCCCTCGTCGATGGTGAAGGGAGCGTGCACCGCGCCGAGGGTCAGGCCGGCCGAGTGCAGGTCCGTGGCCTCCCCGCGCGCACTCTGGGCTCGCAGGGCGGCGCGCTCCCAGCGCTCCTCCACCCTCCCGAAGCGCCAGTAGCCCAGGGCCCCGACCCACACCGCGACGAAGATCCCGACGATGGTGAATCCGGCGCGGTTGATGTTGAAGGACTTGGCGAACTGCCAGAACCCTCCCGTGAGGTGCAGCTGGTTGGCCGTGACCTGGGCGAGCTCCAGCGTCCCGATGTAGAAGGCCACGAAGACGCTGAGTCCGGTGATGGCGATGTTGTAGTACACCTTGCGCACCGGCTTGGAGAAGGCCCACCCGTAGGCGAAGTTCATGAACGACCCGTCGAGGGTGTCGAGCAGGCTCATCCCGGCCGCGAAGAGGAGCGGCAGACTGAGTACCGCCCAGAAGGGCAGGCCGGCCGCCACTGAGGTACCAGCGAGCACCAGGAACGCCACCTCGGTGGCGGTGTCAAAGCCCAGCCCGAAGAGGAACCCGAGCGGGTACATCTTCCAGGGGCGGTCGATCGAGCGCGCGAGCGGGCCGAAGAATCGCATCATGAAGCCGCGCGAATTGAGGTGCTTTTCCAGCTCCGAGTCGTCGAAGCGACCCTGGCGCATCTGGAGGAAGAGGCGCACGATCCCTACCAGGATCACGAGGTTCAATGTGGCGATGAGGTAGAGGAAGCCCCCCGAGACCAGCGTGCCAATGAGCCCGCCGTAGTGGTGCAGCGGGGAGTTGGCGTTGCGCACTTGCGTTCCCAGGGCGCGCGCGCCGAGTCCCAGGATCACGGTCAGGGAGAAGACCACCGAGGAGTGGCCCAGGGAGAACCAGAAGCCTGTCGACATCGGGCGTTGGCCCTCGGACATGAACTTGCGGGTGGTGTTGTCGATGGCTGCGATGTGGTCCGCGTCGAAGGCGTGGCGCATGCCCAGCGTGTAGGCCAGCACGCCGGTGCCGATACCCAGCACCTTGGTCGATCCCACGCCGTAGTGGCCGCGCGACGCGAGGACCAGCAGCGTCCAACCGGCGACGTGCAGAAACGCGATGAAGGCCAGCATCGACCACAACGTTCGACGCTCGGTCCGCGAGAGTGATCGGATTCGACCGGAAGGCTGGAGGGTCGGCTTCGTCACCGTAGCCATGAGGCCACCTTACTAGGAAAGCGTCCTAATTAGGAAAACTTACTGTGACGATCGTGTGAGGCCGGCGCGCTCACCGCGCGTGACGAACTTGATCGCCATCTTGCGACTGGCCTCGTCGATCATCTCGTCGCCGAACATCACCGAGCCGGTGGCGTTCTCCTCGGTGGCGACGCGGTAAGCCTCCAGGATGTCAAAGGCCCGGTCGAACTGCTCCTGGGTCGGCGAGTACACCTCGTCCAAGACCATCGCCTGGTCGGGGGTCAGCGCCCACTTGCCGTCGTAGCCCAGGATCCGGGTGCGCTGGGCGAACTCGCGCAACGCCTCGAGGTCGCGGACCTTGAGGAACGGTCCGTCGATCACCTGGAGCCCGTTGGCCCGTCCGGCCATGAGGATGCGCGAAAAGACGTAGTGGAAGTGGTCGCCCGGGTACTCCGGGATGGCCACTCCCCCGGTCAGGACCGGCATCTCCAGGGAGGCGGCGAAGTCGGCCGGACCGAAAATGATCGTCTCGAGGCGTGGCGACGCGGCGCAGATCTCGTCGACGTTGATCAACCCGCGTGCCGTCTCAATCTGGGCCTCGATCCCAACGTGCCCGACCGGCAGCCCGGCGTTCTTCTCGACTTGGGTGAGGAGTAGGTCGAGCGCCACGACTTCGTCGGCCGACTGCACCTTGGGGAGCATGACCTCGTCGAGGCGGGGGCCGGCGCCGCCGACCACGTCGATGACGTCCTGGTAGGTCCACGCGGTGTCCCAGCTGTTCACCCGCACACACATCACGCGGTCATCCCACTCCAGTGTGCGGATGGCGTTGACGACCTTGGCGCGCGCGGCCACCTTCTCGCTCGGTGCCACCGAGTCCTCGAGGTCCAGGAACGTCATGTCGGCGACGACGGTCGGCGCCTTGGCGAGGAAGCGGTCCGACGAACCCGGAGTCGAGAGGCACGAACGGCGCGGCAGATTGCGAGATCTTTCAGACATGTCGGCGAGCCTAGGCTCGCCTCCCCCCGGCTTCGCGCGACCCATTCGCCGGCGTGAAATTCACCCCCGTCCACGGCCGCCATCAGGAGATACGGGCGTTCACCGCGTCGTTCCTTCGGCGAGCCGAACCGTATAAAGGTAACCTGGCCTCCGTGACTGACGTCGAGCGCCCGGGGCGCTACGCGCCTCAAACTCGCCGCCAGCCCGCCTGGATCCGGTGTTGCCTCGCGGTCCTAGGGGCCGCCACTATCGCGTCGGCGAGCGTCGCCATTGTGCCCGGCGTTGCCGGAGCGTCCGCGCTCTTGACCGATCAGGCCAAGGCCAAGGCCCTCTACAGCCAGATCGTGTCGATGAACAATCGGGTCGATTCCTTGGGTCAGCAGTACGACCAGGCGCGCATCAACCTCCAACACATCACCAACGTGATCACGAACACCAAGGTCATCGTGGCCCAGATCGAGCGCAACGTCGCCAAGGGCAACGAGCAGCTGCGCCACGACGCGGTCTTCGCCTACGTGACCAACGGGTCCCAGGCCTCGACCAACCCGCTGTTCTCCAATCGCGCCTCAAGCATCGGGGCGACCAACGTCTACAGCCAGCTGGCCCAGGGCAATATCTCCTCGACCCTGGCGGGACTGACCAGCTCGAAGATCCGCCTGACCCAGGAGCGCCACCTGCTCTGGGCCGAGGAGCGCCGGGCCGCCCAGGCCGCCCGCGTCGCCGCCAAGGCCTTCAACGAGGCCCGCGGGCTGCAGGCATCACTCCAGCGAGCCCTCAACCAGGTGAAGGGCGCGATCGCCGGCTACATCGCCGCCCAGGAGGCGGCCGCTGCCCGCAAGGCCGCCGGACGACTCGGTGCCGCCAAGCCGAGTCGAGGTGGCTACCCCGCACCTCCCCCCAACTCACGCGCCAACATCGCGATTCGCGCCGCGCTCACCTTCATCGGCGTGCCCTACGTGTGGGGCGGCGCGTCACGTCGCGGCGTGGACTGCTCGGGCCTCATCATGCTCGCCTACGCCGCGGCCGGGATCTTCTTCCCGCACTACTCCGGGGCCATGTACGCCGACACGGTGCGCGTACCTCTCTGGGACCTGCGCCCGGGTGACCTCCTCTTCTACGGGTGGCACGGCGACCAACACGTCGCCATGTACCTCGGACACCACCAGATGATCGAGGCCGAGACCACCGGCACGCGGGTCCACATCACCGCGGTGCGTCTGGGCTACGGCTTCGCCGGGGCCGGTCGACCCCGGGTCTAGGTGTCGGCGGTCCCGACCAGCGTCCACCTCGGGCCGCTGACCTTCCATCTCTATGGCTTCGGCCTGGCCGTCGCCACCTACGCCGCCTACCTCTACGCACGGCGCCGACTGTCACGGGCGTCAATCAACCTCGAGCCCTTCGCGCCCTACGTCGCGGTCCTGCTGATCGGTGGACTGGTGGGGGCGCGCGCCGCCCACATCGCCACCAACTGGTCCCTCTACTCCGGGCACCTCGGGCGGTGGTTCGCCGTCTGGCAGGGCGGACTGGCCAGCTTCGGCGGACTGGCGGTGGCCCTCCCCCTGGGTGTCTACCTGCAGCGACGCTGGTGGCGCGACGTCAATCTCCTCACGTTCTGTGACGCCCTGGTCCCGGCGGTCGTCGCCGGCTGGGCCCTGGGTCGAGTGCTCGGTCCCCAGTTCATGGTCAACGGCGGCGGACACCTGACACACCAGTGGTTCGGTCTGCACTACCACGGTCAGGTCGGGCGGCGCGTCCCCGTGCCGCTCATCCAAGGAGCTGAGGACGGACTCCTATGGGGGCTACTTCTCCTCGGCGAACGTCTCGGACCAGCGAGGCGTGCCGGTCAGGTGACCGGCGTCGCGATGATCGTGTGGGGATTGGTGCGCGCGCTCGACGAACGTCTCTTGCTCGGCCAACAGTCACACAGCGGGTCGCTCGGCGTTCAAGCTGCTGGCCTCGCACTGGCCGCGCTGGGCGTCGTCGTGCTGATTCGCGTCGCGTTAGTGCGACGAGACACTGGCAGCGTCGGCGAGACCGCCGTGGTTGGCGACGCCGACGCGACGGTGCCGGTCCCGTCGCCACAACGCGACGACGATCACGGCGAAGGTACTTAGCAGCAAGGCGTTGCGCGCAACGAAGGCGTAGGTCGTCGTCCACGACGTGGTGATGCTGGGCGTGCGAAAGATGACCCAGGGAACCAGCGAGACCACCGTCGCTACGATCGCCGTTCGACCGAGCGCCGTGTTCGCCCGAGCCTCGAGCGCCACCAGGATCAGCAGCGGGGCGAAGGAGAAGTAGTGGTCCCAGGCGACCGGCGACGCGATGGCGCCCGCGATCAGCACCACGATCACGGCGCAGAAATCAAGTCCGGCGCGCCAGAGACGCTGCGCGGCGAGCAGGGCCAGAACCATCACGGCGGCTTCGAGCAACAGGCCTTCGTGGGTTGAGATCGTTCCGTAGTGGAAGGGCCAGCGCTGGAAGAACGCGACGAAGCTGCCGCTCTTGAGCGAGTTGGCGGTGCCCGCGAGCTTCTGGAACTCCTGGCCGCCGAAGATGATGTGGTGGACGAAGTACCGCCCGCTGGTGGGCCATATCGCGAAGGCGAGACCGGTGACGCCGGCCGTGGTGGCCAGCGCGGTCAACGCCGGACGCCACTGGCGACGCAGCAACCACACGATGATGAAGAGCCCGGGGTAGATCTTGATTGCCGCCGCTAGGCCGATCAGGACGCCCTTGGCCGGTCCCCGAATGATCAGCATGTCGAGGAGAACGAAGAGCATCAGGATCGTGGCGGTCTGGCCCCACATCAGGTGTTCAATCAGTTCAGGAAATATCGCCGCGGAGATCACCGCCGCCCAGCACGCCAAGCCGGCCAAGAGGAGTCGCGGCACTTTGGTGAGGTAGATCAGTGAGACGTAGATCGAGGCGGCAAGGGCCGCCAAGGTCACGAAGTTCCACACCAGACTGAGGTGTTGGATCGGCACCCACAGGATCGGCCAGAAGAAGAAGATCGCGCCGGGTGGGTAGGTGAACGCCTGGTACCCGAAGGGCACGTAGATGTTGCCGGTTCGGCGAAGGTCGTTGAGGTTGGCCACCCGTCCGAACAGATCTTTGAACGAGTAGTTGAAGTGCATCGTGAAGACTTCGGAGTCCTGGTGATTCACGAGCCACGTCATGACGAGGATCACGGCGACGCCGCTGGCCAGGACCAACGCCGCGAACACCTGGGACCCGGGGGCCGCGCGTCGGCGAACGGCGCTGGTAGTCACGAACGTTCCTCCACGGTTCTTACGTCGAAAACCCAGAGAAGCCTACTTGTGTCGCCAATCCACTTTCGATTTTCGGGGACGCATTCACGGCGAAGGTGTCAGGCCGTGGGTTTGCTCTCGGCAAACTTTCGCCACCGCACAAAGGGCAAGACGCATACCAGGGCGAGGAACACCACCTGCAGGGAGATTGACCACACCGAACCGAAGGCGTTGGCGACAACGCTCGAGAGCTGTCGATCGGCGAGGGTCGCCACGCTCACGTAGATCGAGTAGCTCACAAGTCGCCCCAGCACGAACGCGCCCGTCACCATGCGCAGCGGCAGGTCCAGCATTCCCGCCGCGAGGAACAGTTGAGCTGACGGCAGTGGCGACAGAACGAAGATGCCGAAGAGGGCGGCCGCGCCAACCCTCTTGCGTTCGATCAGCAGTCGAGCACCCTCCAGATTGTCCTTCAATCTGGCGGGCAGGCGAGCCTTGAAATATCCGGCCCCGAGGGCCAGTAAATAGCGACCACTCGCGGCGGCCAGCACGCCCAGGAGTACCAGCGCTACGGGATTCAAGTGCCAGTGCAGCCGGGCGAAGACGAGAACGGCCCACGTGGGTGGACCGAAAGCAGGCAATAGGTTGATCCCAAAAACCACGAGCACCAGGACGACGTACTTCACGACGCGCGGACCATGGATTCAGTTTGGTCCTTGGTCTGCGGCGACGCGAACCTAGGTGGGCAGGGTTGCGGACGGGGAAAGGCCCGCGCCGACCACAGCACGCGCGTGTGGTTGACGAAGTCGCAGATGTAGGGCGATGGCGCCGCTGACCAGCGCCGCGTAGAAGCACCAGAGCGACGTGAACCCACTGGCGCACAACAGCGCGAGGATGATCACCGCCGCGAGATTCGCGACACCGAACCAGATCAGGACCTCTCGACCTGACGCCAAGAGGGGCCCGCACGTGGCGACGATGTACAAACCGATGAACACAACCCCGTGTTGGAGGCCTATCGAATACACGAGGTGATACGCGCCGAGCCGGGCGGTGGGATGTCCGACGAGCATGGCTTCGAGGAGCACACCGGACACAAATCCACCCAGAACCCCGAAGGGGGCGTATCGCCACCGCCGTCGAGGTGAGTGCTCGAAGACTGCGAGCAGCGCGGGCACCAAGAGGGGCAAAACGACCAATGCGAAGAGAAGGTAGATCCACGTCGCGACGTGGCCCACCTCCTTAGATACGTGACCCTGGAGACCCCACCAGACGAAGGTCTCGTCGACCTGATGAAGTCCCAGCAGCAAAGGCAGGGTGGCAATCGCGAGATTCTCTGGTCGCCCTTTCAGGTGACGGCACGCGTCGACACCAATGGCGACGACAACGGCACCCCCAGCGAGGTCACCGGTCGGAGAGAAACACACGATCGTCCTCGCCGCGCTTGGTCTCTTGGCCCGGGCAGAATCCGGAGTCGAGAATCCCACGCAAAGCGGTCTGAGGGACGACATGCACCTTACGCCCGATGGGGTGCGATCTCGCGCTCGCCAAAGAAGGCGTCGTTGACCGCGTCATAGAGGAAGACGAGGGCGGCCCGTTTCATCCTTCACCAACGAGAGGCAGCGATTTGAAAAGTAGCCTTCGGTCAGAGCACGACAGTTCTAACGGCATAGGAGTTTTCACGGGCGACGCGACACCGGTGACTGCGGACGTTTTTGGGCGGGCACTCTGGGAATGGACACGCGGTGGGTTGGCACCGGAGGTGCTCGAACGCGAGGACGGTTTCCTGCAATCCGGCGCGGGGCCCGAAGTGTATCTTTCAGAGTTTCGCGGTTGGCCAGCCGCGGAGCGAAGAACCATCCGCAGCCTTCGTGGACGTGTTCTCGATGTGGGTTGTGGCGCCGGCCGGGTGTCGCTCGAGCTTCAACGTCGCGGCATCGAGGTCGTCGGACTTGACGCCTCACCACTGGCGGTACGAGCAGCCAGATTCCGCGGGGTGAGAGAGGTCTGGTGCGCGAAGTTGGAAGATCTGGAATCGAGGATTGACACCTTTGATTCGATCGTCATGTTCGGAAACAACTTCGGCATCCTCGGAACACCCGACCACGCCCGCCAGTGCCTGATCGATCTCGCGCGCTTCGCCATGCCCGACGCCCGGATCTTTACGGAAAGCACCAACGCCTACGGCGGTGGAGCCCCTGGCTTTAATCGGTCGTACTATCGCCAGAACAAGATGCGCGGCGTTGCCCCCGGACAGATACGCCTTCGGTTTCGATTCGGCTCCCTGATCGGCCCCTGGTTCGACTGGCTGTACGTGTCGCCCAAGCAGATGCGACTTCTTCTACGTGGAACTGGCTGGCACCAAGCGCGCGTCATCGGAACTCGCTTGGGCGAACCGTACGTCGCCGTACTGGAGAAGGATTGAGCAGTGTGATTGGCACCTCGAAGAGCGAGGGAATGGCTCGGCTCTTGACCATCTCGTAGATCTGGATGCTGTTGCGACCCCGACCCCGGTCTCCAAGAGGTGAGTGACCTTCCAGTCTCACCCCCCAGGTCCTTCCAATCTCGAGCGGCTACACCGACATCTGGCGAAGCTTGTGTCCCTGGTTGAAAGTGGATCCGCAGTCAGATCGAAGTGACATGCGGGAGTCTCCGCATGTCACCGCGAATTCAACCGAAGGGCCCGCCATGGCCGTCGGACTCGACAAGCGGGCAAGGGCTTTGCCGGCGGGCCCTTCGGAACATTGGTCAGTTACCTGACACACCAATCGAGAGGCTGGCGCCACCCGCTAGGCCGACCACTCCAGACAGGGAGTCATCCACTGAGGCGACTAGCGAACTGTCACCTGAGACGCTGACCGAGCCCGAACCCGAGGTGTCAACGGCGGCGCTTGGTGCGGTCGCAACGCTGCCCGCGAACTGCGTCGTGCCTTGACCGTCTATCGAAATGGTCGGTGCGGTCGCTGAGTCCGTACCAGCAGTCAAACCCGCGGCCGCCGTGGCGTCAGCACTGGTTCCTGCTGTGGTACCGGCGCCGAGCGTGGCGGACGTCGACGACGAGGCTACGGCCGACGTCGTGGCGTTTGGTGAGAACCTCGTCGTGCTCGACGTGGTGGTGGCGTCATTGGCACTAACGCCCGAACCGCTCACCGAAGCAAACGCGGTGCCCGCTGCGGTCAGCAGAAGGGTGCTCACTGTTGCTGCGAAAATGATGCGCGGATTACGCATGGGGTCTCCTCAACGTGTCGATTACTGCCTTTCACCCACTACATCGCCGCAATCGGCCCCGTGTCACACCTCAGGCGGAAAAGCGAGTTGGGCGTCCGGGCCTAATTGCTAGCGGTGATTGACGACGTTGTACTTTTGGGAGCGCTCCCAAGGTCGAGCGCACCATTCAGGGTGGGGACCGGGACACCGGGCAACAGCGTGGTCGTGGTTGTCGTCTCGCTCGATTGGCCGCTCGTGCTGGTTCCGGCTCCCGGGATCAGAGGAAGAACGCCACCCCCGCCGCCAAGGATGGATGGCGGCGTGATCGTCACACTGGTGACTGCGTTGACGCCCGCCTTCTCCAGTAACTGGTCCGCGGTGCTTTGGATCTGCGAGAGGTCGCCGGCGTCGAGTTTCTTGAGGTCGCGCGCGAGAGTGCGCCCGAGTGAGGTGGTGCTCCTTCGATCGTGCGAGCGCAGCGAGAGTTGCAGATGCGACACCACCTGGCGGGCCTGGTAGAGCTTGGGCGAGGTGACCGGTAGACCGAGGTCCCACGCGATTGCGCGCGCGGGTCCGGGCAACGTGTCGGTAGCCACCGCCGCGGCCGCGACGCCGCCGACGAGGAGGGTCGCCGCGATCATCATCGTGAACGTAGACACGCGTCGGCCAGCCATTCGTCGCAGCGAGGTGATCGTGCCAGCGTGCCTGACATGCCCATTGCGCTCTGAGTTCAACGATGCGAGTTCCCTGGTCAGGCCCTCCATCGTCCGCACATCGGGGGCCGCCGAGGGCTCAGCCAGTGCGGAGCGCAGTCGCCGGATGAGTTCCTCGTCACTAATCATCATCTTCTCCATCGCTCATCAACGTCGCTCGCAACCGAGTTAGTGCCCTCGCTTGCGCCATCCGGACCGCGCCCGGGCTCATGTCGAGGATCGCGGCCACTTCCTCGCTGGACAAATGGGCAATCACGCGTAGTTCGAGAACCTCTCGGTCGGCGCCGCTGAGCTGGTTGAATGCCTGTCGCACGACGCGGTGCTCGTCGGACAGCCCCACACTCTCGGTCGGATCTGGACCCGCGGGGCTGAGAGGCACAACGCTTCGCCGTTCGCGGCCGCGACGGCGCCACACGTCATGCACCACGTGACGCAAGATGCCGTACGCCCACGCCTCGGGTGAGACATCCAGGCTCGACATGCGCGCCACCGTGGCCACCGTGCGCGCCAGGGCCTCCGCCACGGCGTCGCTCGCCGCGTCGCGCGAGCCCAGCCGACGCCGGGCGTACGCGAGCATCGTTGGATAGACGCGCTCGTAGAAGCCAGTCCAAGCCTCGCGATCTCCGTGACACAGCGCGGTGATCTCATCGTGCTCATTCATGACGGCGCGCATCTCACACTATTTATCGCCACTTCGGTCGCGCTGTCACACCTTTTCTGAGAGTCGCCTGGGAATCCTCTGCGCTGGACTAATCTGGACGTCGCGCGGCCACCCGCGGCCCGTCTGGCGCGCTCTTTCGCGCCTGGCTTTTTCCGTGAACCAGACAATCGCTTCAGTGATCGCCGGCGGAAATTCGAATCGTTTGGGCACAGAAATTGCAATCTCGGACGATTTAAATAACTCTGTGGTTCCCGAGGGCGGCTGTGGGGAGCCCCGTTGTGCGCACGTCATCCAGAACGGTGGCGGTGCACGAATCGCGACGCTTGGTGGTATGCCGGGTTGAGGTCCGAAGCCGAATCAATAGGTCATCGGACCCACTTGCCCCAGCCCTGGGAGGAGCACGTGACACTGCGCGCAATCACCACGTCGATGGCCGTCCTGGCCCTCGTCATCTCGCCATCTGTTTCGGCGTCAGCCGCCACGACCACCACGCTGTCGAGCTCGGCGGGACCGGACTACGTAGCGATGGGCGACTCCTACTCTTCGGGCGTTGGCAACGCCCCCTATAGCAATTCGAAGTCGACCTTCGTGGCGTCGGGCACCGCGAGTGCCGGAGTCCAGGTTTCCAGCTTTGGAGACTCGCTCGCCGATGGATGCGACCGCTCGGCGCTCGCCCAGGGCAGCTTCGCCACGTCGGTAGCCCTCTCCCTGAACCTGACCGGCTACACCGACGTTGCGTGCTCCGGCGCCACCTCGACGGGGATGCTCCACCCCGACCGAGGCGAGCCCGCCCAGGTTCAAGCCGTGAGTGCGAGCGTGAACCTCGTCACTCTTACTGCCGGGGGTAACGACGCGCCAAGTTGGGAGAGCGTCGTTCAGAAGTGCGTAGACGTGGTCATCACCACGCATCTCAACTCGGCGATGCCCTACTACCAGACGGGTGGGTTCTTTCCCGGCGCAGGATGCGCCACTGCGGTGGCCGCAAAGGAGACTGCCCTCACCACGACGGGAACGACAAATCTCGTCTCGCTGTACCGCCAGATACTGTCTCGCATGGCTCCGACGGGCCGGCTCATCGTTGTTCCCTATCCCACACTGGCACCCCTCGCCAGTGGCCGCGACTGCCTTCTCACCCCGACTCTTCCCGTCACTCGCAAGACGTGGGGTCAGGCGATCGGACTTTCGAGTGTGAACTATGGGCGACTCGCGGGAATGGTGAAGGCAATGGACGCCGCAATTACCGCGGCGGCGGCGACGGCCGGCGGCTCCGCCCCCTCGCGGATCCTCGTGGCGCCGGTGACGCATTTGGCCGGCTGGCTCAACTGCCAGCCGTGGACCGAAAAACTCCACCCGAGTGGACTGCACGGAATGACTCTGTTGCCAGCCGGACTACCGCCGAAAGCGACGAGTGGGTTGATTCGACCGTGCCTCGTGCTGTCTCGGCTCTCACACCAGTACGCAGGGTGCGTCGCCGGAGCTTGGATCGCGCGTCTCGCCTCGTCACTCCGGGCCGGCTCGCCGGTCATCGCCAACGGGTCGCTACATCCAACGCTCACCGGCCAGTCCGAATTGGCGGGTGCCGTTCTGACATCTTGGAGGTCGACGCCTTAACGGATGTAGTACTTGGTGACGTCGCAAGCTGATGAGATTCAGTAGCGGGATTGCGCCGACGACGACACGTCCCCATATACGCGGGCCGCGAAGAATCATTTCGAGAGCGAACAACTGTGATGTCTCTGGTTGTAATCCAGATCAGCGTCGGGCGTGTGATCGGGAATCCGTGCGTCGCCCGCATCATTGTCGTGACTTGGCGGAAGTGTGGTGGTTGACTTCTCGTTCGTGGTAGTCAGCCCCAACGCGCCCTTCGACGCGCCATGGGTACCAGCGCATGCGACTGTGGCACTGCCGCCAGAGCATCCCGACAACGACAAGGTTGCGAGTAACAGCGCCCCAACGATGCCACTCGCAGACAGATAACGTCTCAATCGAAGTTGGACTGTCATCGCATCCTTTTCCAAGTGACGAACCACGCCGAATGACGGGTGGTGACACGCTCTGGTACCAATTTATTTCCCACATGAGAAATCGTTGCCTCTTGGCACTGCTTCAGGTGACGGAGTGATCCGTGACTTCTACCGCCGTCGCGACTGCAGTGACCCCACACAGGCCGATGCGTATTCCATAGATCTGGGAGTTGATTAGGCCACATCCACTGTGTCCAGGAACTCAATGATTGTCTGGTCTTTCGTCCACCACGTCCACCCAGTATCGGACGATTATTCCGAAAACTAGGGATGAAATGTGGGATGCGTGGACTAGGGATGACGTGTGGGATGCCCTCATAAATTTAGCCATAGATACGGAATGACGGCATTAACACTGACGCACGGCTGCTGCGACCAACGTCGTTACCCAATGAATGATGAGAACTGGACAAACAGACGATACGATTTCGACCTTCATATCGTGTTCGGGCACTTTCACCTGTCTGACATCAGTCTCTATGGCTGACTCGTGGGACGCGAACTCGACGGAGCGTTCCTAAACGTCAGTAGGGCTACGTCATATGCTCAATCATCGTGGCTGACACGGCTCCTCCTAAGGATCTCTACGGCGTCGCCTATGCCCTGTGCGATGCCGGTCAGTATCGAAAAGCTCAGCCAATCATCGAACGTTTTCTGGCAGGAGAACCCGAGAGTTGGAACGGATGGTGTGTGGCCTCATGGGCCGCAGGCTCCATTGGAGATGCAAGTGCGGCACTCGAGTATGCCGCTCGCGCAATAACGCTTGCACCTGAGAAGGAGTGGCCCGTTCGCTCGTACGCGAGAGCCCTTCTTGGACTCGGTCGAGCCGGTCAAGCACTCGTATTTGCGCGCAAAGCGGTCGAGTTAGAGCCCGATGCGGTACTCGCGTGGAGATGCCTAGCAATGACGGCGCGATATTTCGGACTTCCTCACGAGGCGGAAAGCGCCGCAAAAAGCGCATCGACCATCGCCCCCGACAACGTGCATGCAACGTACGCGTGGGCCGCGGCTGCCGAAGTCATGGACCCAGCCGAGGGAATCAAGATCGTGCTCAACGCATTGGAGCGCGAGCCGAATTCCGTATCTCTGCTTCGCGAATTGGCGGTCCTGTACAGCTACGAGAGACGATTTGACGACGCGATGGATCTCTTCGAACGCGTTCTGACCCAACAACCGCGCGATCAGAGTGCTCGCAGTTGGTATTTCGGCGTCCGGGTAATGTCGGGCGCAGAGCCGGACGCGCTCGAGTTCATTCGCGACTACCTTGAGCAGGAGCTCAGATTGGCCTCCCTCGCAATTGAACACCGCCCAACGGACTTCAGACCATACATCCGAGCTGCAAGCGCTGCTCGTCGCCTGGGCCGTCATGAACAAGCCCTGGCATTTGCCAGGGAAGCAAGCCTTCATACTCCAGGGGAACAGTACGTAGATAGTTGGCGAGTCCTCGCCTTTACGTCGTGCGCTCTCCAACAATGGGAGCTTGCTCAATTTGCAATTAACGAGGCATTCAAGCTGGACCCTTATGCCCCATATCGATGGATAGAGATGGCCGAGGTTTCGTTCCTCGCTGGCGACTTCGAGCGCAGCTTCGGTTGGGCGCGACGCGTCATCGACGAGCAACCTTCGTGCATGTACGTTCTCAAGGCGCGTGCCATTGCCGCACACTGCCTCAAAGACTTTGAACAGGCAACACTTTGCTTGGAACAGCATCTCGAGAGGTTTCCTTTCGGTTCTTGCAACGCAGCCCATCTCGCCATGTGCCGGGTCGAGAATAGGAATCACCAAGGCGCGCTTGAGGCACTGCGCACGTCAATCAATTGGGATCCGTTCTGTGCCTGCGAGTGGCGACAACTAGCCGAGACGACGATGGCTCAGGCTGGCGTACGAGATGAACATTAAGAAGGGCGCGGAGGCACAAGGGCAATGGTAAAGTTCGCTCTGTGAGCGACGAACTTGTTCAGAGCCTCTTGGCGGCAGTTGATGCCGCGCCCGACGACGTTCCTCTTCGATTGCACCTGGCCGCACTGCTCGCATCGCGAGGGGACTTTCCGGATGCCATTCGCCACGCCGCAAGCGTTCTTCAGACTGACCCAGCCAATGCAGACGCGTTGGTGCTGATCGCCACGTCGAGTAATCGACATAGCGGCGCGGCCAACGAATCGCTTCTACCCGAGCAGGAAAGTACGACAAACTCGGAGACCGATCTGCTCGCTCAGATGGCCGTCGACCTCGAGGGCGTATTACCCCCCACCTTCATCGACGGTGACGACCAGTTACACGAGATCGTTGAGGTCGAGCCTGCTCACATTCGATTTACTGACGTAGGAGGCATGAAGGAAGTCAAGGAGCGTTTGGAGGCCGCCTTCTTGGCCCCACTCCGCAATCCCGAGTTGGTAAAGCTTTACGGTAAGTCCCTGCGCGGTGGGCTGCTCCTGTACGGTCCGCCTGGTTGTGGAAAGACGTTCATCGCGCGCGCGGTCGCGGGAGAGATGGGTGCGCGCTTCATTGCGGTATCTCTGGCAGAGATTCTCGACTCCTTCGTTGGTGCGAATGAGCGAAACATCCACGAGATATTTGAAGTCGCGCGCCGAAGCGCGCCGTGCGTTCTCTTTCTCGACGAGGTCGACGCCCTCGGCCAAAAGAGATCAAATCTGCGATGCAGCATCCTTCGAGGAACTACCACACAGTTACTCGCCGAAATGGACGGCGTTGATAACGCAAATGACGGCGTCTACGTTTTAGGAGCAACGAATCACCCTTGGGATATTGACGTCGCCCTACGTAGGCCTGGAAGATTCGACCGAACATTGCTTGTACTGCCACCGGATGCCGACGCTCGAAAGGTGATTCTGCGGTACCACCTTCAAGAGCGCCCAGTTGCAAACATTGATTTGGGGAAGCTTGCTAAGGACACCGAGGGATACTCGGGGGCTGATCTCGCTTACATCTGCGAAACCGCAGCAGAAAGGGCGCTACTCGATTCGGCACGGTCGGGCACGGTCCGCCTAATCGAAATGAACGACCTCCAAGCTGCAGTGCGCGACGTTCGTCCTTCAACAGGACTCTGGTTCGACATCGCTCGAAACGTCACACAATTTTCCAATTCTGACGGAACATACGACGATCTCCTCGCGTACTTGCGTACCAAAGGTTTGGCCTAGAAGTAATTGCTTGTGTGCCTAAGAATGTTGAAGTCGGAGGACCGACGGACTCGTACTCATATCAGGCATGGCGACTTGACACAATTGAGGATTGTTCATCGTCAAGCAGGACGCCAGGTTTAAGCCGATTCCCCGTTGTCGTCATCACCCATCACGCGCGAAGCAGCGATTATCCGCCTTAAGCCAACGACACCTAGAACCGACAGCAGGATTGTTCCGAGGGCCATGCAGATGGTCTCGACCGAATAGCCCCAGACTTCGAGCGGGGCTCTCGAATCTATGTTCTGCAGGATAGACGCAAGTATCAACAGAATTACTGAAGCGATCGTAACTACGAATGCAGCGAGATTCCACTTTGCGATCGTCCGGAGTCGTGAAATGTGCACGTCGATGATCTCCTCAGAGACGTCATCGGTTGGATTAGAAGTCCAGTAACCGTACTGCCACCAGATGAGTGCAGCTGAGAGCAAGAGCATGGTGGACGTTGAGGGATCGACCCATCTAAGCGCTGACGAAACAAGAGACCATCCAAATCCGGCCGGGAAACCAGACTGTCGCACTAGTGACATCCAAGTTGCAACGCCACTACCAATCACGAGCAAACCAACACTCACGATGATTAGCGCGGGAGCAAGCTCGGGAAGCGCCCATTTCAAATCGTTTGTATACGCACTTTCTTGCGAAGGCTCATCGCTCGGCAAGTCTTCATCAGTGGCCATTTGTGAAACCTACCCGAGCAGCGAATTGAAGTACCGGAAATCGTTGGTTCGGAGATCCAACATCCGCGCACCTCCGCAAATTTGCGCCTCAATTCTTAAGGCGATCAACGTGCGTCCAGATCTTCAGCACATTGTGCGGCATGTTCAGTTCTGCGCCCATTTATGCGCTGCTTTGACTTTCGAGACCGAAAAGAGAAACTCCTCCGGCGCCATATCGACGTTCGCTCCGGCGACGCGTGACTCGATCCTTTGTTTCAACTGCGCGGCTAGTCGTTCTCTAGACTCCCTGTTGTACTCCCAGCGCCGACTCAAGAATTGTCGGATCAACGCAATCTCAGCGTCACTTACCATGCTCACGTCCCACGTCGCGAGAGCGTCAGGCAGTGCGGGCCCGGTCCACGTTGTGGCGCTTCCGTAGACCGGGGTCGTCCATGACCGCTCGGCGGCGGTCGCCGAGGCAGCTTGAACGCGATTTGCAGCGTGGCGTTCACGTATGACGATCGTGTTGGCGAGCATGTCACCGATTCGCTGATTGTTCGCCGAGGCAAGGATGCTGATCGACCCCACGATGTAGAAGATCGGCAAGAAGTCGATGAGACGAGCAATGTTGCGCAGAAGAATCGACCAGAAACCCTCCGCCACCCCGGTGGCCGATACCACCCGGATTCCCGCAGCGCGCTTGCCGATCGAACGGCCCGACCACAGCATCTCGCACACGATGAAGTACCCCGCGAAGATGAGAAGAAAGGTCAAAAGTGAAAGACCGGCCGTGAGGATTTTGTCTGATCGAGTGTTCGACGAGAAGCCAGCGAACAGAGCAACGTTCACGACGACGAGTACAATCGCCAACAAAATGGAGTCGATAACGAACGCCATGAACCTTGAGCCGATCCCCGCAAGCACGACGTCCAACGACACGCCTTCGGGCGTTGGCGTGACGTATCGATCCTCCAGCGACATGTTGTGAAGTTAGACCGTTTTCTGGCCGAGAGAACACAAGACTGGAATGAACTCGACGATCTCCTAAAGCGAGGTGGTCCCGGTGCCAATCGATTGTCTGCGAAGGAGTTGCTGCGGCTCGGCACGCTCTACCGAGCGTCAGCCAGTGACCTCGCTGTTGCTCGGCGCTATTTCACTGGCACGCCCGGCGAGTTGCGACTTCAGAATCTCGTAGCCCGCGCGTACGGTGTCGTCTACGGGCGCGTTCAGCGCGACGACACATTCGCCAGCTTCTTCTCACATTCCGTCTGGCGCCGCATCTACGCGTGCCTTCAATGGGTGCGACTCGCGATAATCGTTCTCTTCGTCGGCGTACTCGCTGGCACGATCTGGGCCCTCCACGATCCGTCCAGCGCATCTTCACTACTGCCGGGAGTTCACGTCCATGCACACACGAGGGGCGGCTTCTACGGTTTGCCGATCAGCGGTCGTGGTGGTCTCGCCATCGAGATCTTCACCAACAACATCCTCGTGTCGTGCGCGTGCATGCTCGGAGGGTTTACCTGTGGAATCGTGACGTCGTACATGCTCCTGTACAACGGAGCGATCATAGGAATCCTCGGAGCGCTCGAGTGGCGAGCAGGGGGATTCACGAACTTCCTTCGACTCGTCGTACCCCACGGACTGCTTGAGCTCTCCTGCGTCGCACTCGCGGGAGGAGCCGGCTTCGTCATTGCCAATGCGCTGATTAATCCTGGGTATCGGAGTCGTCGCGACGCGTTGGCAGCGATGACCCCGCAAATCGGCGCCTGCACGTTGGGCTTCATCACCTTTCTCGTGGCGGCCGGGGTGACCGAGGGCTTCATCACGCCCTGGTTTCTCCCCGTTGTCCCCGCGCTCGCCGTTGGCGTGGGACTGGCGGGAGCCTTTTGGACTGCTGTCTTCTGGCGCGGTCGCCCCATCTCAGAGCCGAGCACGAGCCTTGAGCGCCAGATACGAGCGTACGCACGCTGAACCGAGGCTCGTGGCGTCAGCCTCGACGACGACGACGCCCATCGATTCGAGTTGGAAGCGTACCCGGTCCTTGTTCCGCAAGAGGTCGATCGCGATGCTCGTCCGCAAGACGCCATACGTGTCGGTCGGTGCAGTCCCAATGGCACTCTCAAGGTCGGGGTCGCGACAACTGACAACCATCAGTGCGTGGCGCCGAGTGAGAACGGGGCAGGCGGCCAGCAGCGACCGAGAGGCCGATTCGTCAACCAGGTCGCTGAACAGCACAACGAGAGCGCGCTTGTGACGGCCAACGGCGATGAACGCACGTTCGTAATCACTCTCGACCTCCGAAGCCTCTAAGTCGTACAGCGCGTCGACGATCGCGGCTGTGCCGTAGCGCCGCGGCGACAACTGGCGATGGACCTCGTGCGAAAACGCTATGGCCCCCACGCGATCCTGAGACTCCTCAGCCTCAACACACAGAATCGTCATGGCATTGAGCGCCACGTCCAGGCGATCAACCTCGCCTATGGGCGACGCCATGAGGCGTCCGGTATCGATCAGACATACGACGTCGCGGTTCTCGTCGATGCGGTATTGGTTCGACATTGGACGCCCGGTGCGTGCACTTGCGACCCAATTCACTTGGCGAATGTCGTCGTCGGGTGAATAGTCGCGAATCGCCTCAAAGTCGGTTCCGACGCCGAGGCGATTTCTCACTCGACCTTCATGGAAGCCACCGCCTCGACGTCGTGTCGCCGCCAAGCGACGCGCCCTCGGTAGATCGGGAATGACTCGAACCGCTCCCGAGAGAACCACATTGGCGTCGCGCGACGTGAGGCCGAGTGGCCCGCACGCGCGGACGACCACCGGCCCGACGAGATAGTTACCGCGATGGCGACCCGACATTTCGCCAGCGAGAGATGATCCTGCGCTCTCTTGGGGCTCGAATCGGATTTCAGACGGTGACGGTTGGCGAAGCCGCCGTACATCGGCAGGTCCCTCCGTGGATACATTGACCAAAAACGGTGACGCCACTGAAAGAGGCACGGTCGGCGTCAAGGTCCTCTCCCCCGTTGACCGTGAACGTCGAAGGAGCAACGCGTCGACCACGCACGCCCCGATCAAAACCAGTAGCAGTGACGACGTGAAGACGGCACCCGCGCCGGTGACGATCGTTGCGACACCACTGACGAAGATCAGCGCGGCGACGCGGCGCGTGGGTCGGATCACGAAGCAATCACTCCGTCTATCAACGCGGTACCGGCACGCTTGCTAGCACATTGGCTATGACCTGTTGCGAGGTGAGTCGATCGAGTTCGGCCTCGGGGGTGAGAATCAACCGGTGCTCGAGCACCACGCTCGCCAACTGGGCGATGTCGTCGGGCACGACGTAGTGACGGCCATTGAAGCAGGCCCACGCCTTGGCGACCGCGAGAAGGTGGACCCCAGCGCGCGGACTGGCTCCGAGAAGCGTCGCGGGCATCTCTCGGGTGCGGCGCACGATCGCTGACGTGTAGGTGATGACTTCATCGCTGACCACCGTGGCGTCGACAATGTCGCGGGCCTTTAAGAGTTCGGCGGCGGATGTGACGGTAACCACGTCATCGATGGTGCTCGGGCGGACGCCAGTATGGCGGAGTCGCAACAGGCCCTCTTCATCGGCGGGAGAAGGGTAGCCCACACGAATTTGCATCACGAACCTGTCGAGCTGCGCTTCTGGCAGGGTATATGTGCCTTCGTACTCGATGGGATTGAGCGTCGCAATCACGACGAAAGGAGAAGGCAGCGGGTGCGACGTGCCGTCGATGGTGACCGCGCCTTCCTGCATTGACTCAAGGAGGGCCGCCTGGGTCTTGGGCGGGGTTCGGTTGATCTCGTCGGCGAGGAGGATATTGGTAAATACCGGACCCTTGCGCACAACCAAATCGCTGCCACGCATGACGAGGGTTCCCGTCACATCCGATGGCAGCATGTCCGGGGTGAACTGGACTCGTCGGGTCTCGAGACCACTGGCGCGAGCCAGTGTCGAAGCGAGCAGAGTCTTCGCGACTCCCGGAGGACCTTGGAGCAAGATGTGCCCGCCTACGACGGTTGCCGCGAGCACAGCGTTGACGACGTCGTGCTGTCCAATGACGACCTTGTCCACTTCGACGTTCACGCGTTCTCGTAACGATTCGAGCAGATCAGTCGAACTCATCGGACCACCTCAGTAGTGATTTGACTCATTTCCCTCCCCATGGATCGCCCCTCGGCCGGTGCAACACCGCGAGGGCCCGCGCTGCGCCCAGCGCGTCGTCGCCACCGGGCGGTTCTTTCATTGCGAGCGCCACGAGCTCAGCGACGACGCTTCTGCCATCTGCACTGTACGACGCCACTGACTGCAGGAGTTCGTCACTTGCATCGACTGGCAGTCCGAATCGACGCGCCAACGTGATCCGCAGTTCGCTTCGCACGATGTCCGTTGACGCCTCTATTTCGTCGTTCGGTCGAGTGCTGAGGCGTGTGGCCATGACATTGACGTAGCCAATGCGCGGTGGTAGCAATCTTCGATCGGTTTCTTGTGGGGGCCCGAAGCGTCGTGACGCCGAGATTATCCACACGAGAAGTGATAGGGCTATGGCTGCGAGTCCGATCCTCCACGAACTTGGCAGTGCTGCGAAGCCGCTTCCCGGGGCCCCGACGCCGTGTGCGTATTCATCAAAGGCGACCACGGAGTGAGGCGGGGCGGCGAGATTAAGTCCGAACGCGGCGTTGTCATACGAGGCGAGATTCTGATTCCACAATGGTGATGACGACGCGAGGACGATGAGCAACCCGCCGTGGTGAATCGCTAGTGCCAGTACCCCGCCCGAGCCGCGCGCGAGAATTATGAGCCCGGAACCAGCGTGCGTCACGACAAAGGTGCCCGGCCCTGGTGATGCAACTTGTTTGACGCCGGCCACAACTGCAGAATTGGCGAAGGACGTGACGGTGTTTGCCGAAAACGAACTCCACCGAACTTTCGACTCTGGAGCGAAGCGCTGAAGTACGGCAATGGAAGCAATCTGGCCGCTCACCGTGACGGTGTCGCCGAGAGCCAAAAGCCTCTGGATGGCACGAGTATTGTCGGAGCTCCAACTGGTGGCGTCCAGAGTGAAAAGCTCGCCGAACTCGTGACGCGATCCGGGCGACAACTTCGAAGACAGCCGTTTCACCTGGTGTCCGTTGATACTCAATAGTCGAGCGAACGCGGCGGTGCCCGAGGACGTCGTGTCGAGGCTCGAACCCTGTCCGGTGACCGAAGGTGGCGAGCCAGATATGCCCGACACCAGCGAAGCAGCAACTTGATAGACGAGAGAGATCGCAACGAGCCACAGGGCGAGTCGTCCAAGACGAGGGAGCCTCCGCCATACGTCCGCGAAGGCGGACGAATTCGTGGAGAGCCCGGGGGCGAAGTGCTCGCCGTCGACCGTCACGACGCCACCAGAGATCGAGTCGATTCGTCGACCACAACGCGCCATCCTTCGCGCGCTCGGTGCGCGTCATCTGACGTGGCGCGTTGTCGGCCGTAGACAATCTGTGCATGGCGATTCGCGAGATCTATGAGGGTCCTCGAAGGCAGTTCGCTCACGAGCTGCGCGTCCGTTCGCATAGGACCACTGGAGATCGTTCCGCGAAGCGTCAGACGAAGTACACCTGCTTCGTACCACAGCCTCACAGCGGCTTCGAAGTCGTTGGCAGACGCGGCGACTTCGGCGAGTCGTTCCAACTCTTTCGGATCTTGATGTGGCGGAACTGCGCGAGTTTGGTTTGTAGCGTGCTCGACGCGAGTTCGGCGTCGAAAGGCGATATATCCCGCGAGCGCTCCCACGAAAACGGCTAACACTGCGAGTACGGACGGCCACCACGAGCCGAACGCAATGGAAAAGCCGTGGCCGACCCTCTGAATAAGGTTTCGATAGATCCAACCGAGGAACCCGCCAAAGGCGAATTTGAGGGCGTGGCCGATCCACGTGAAAAGCCCACGCAATGGATGAGGAAGGTGGCTCGGCTTTGCCTTAAAGGGTGGATGATTCAAGATGTGCGCCGCTTCGTGGCGAAGCCGAGAAGAAAGGTTCGCCGGCAGCTGCGCCTAGCCTTCCGGAACAGGCGGGGACGAGGGTGGCTGTCCTCGGAACTGTTCGTCGGGAGTCTTACGGGAAGCGCTTTCGATGGTGGGGAAGTCGGAACCTTGATTGGTCGACGGTCTCGAGCCAGCCATGCTCGACGGTATCTCCATGTCGCGTGCCAGGATCTCGAGATCGAAACCCTCCTTGCGCACTCGCATGTCAATGGCCAATATGACCAGGACGGTCGCCGAAAACGGGGTGACGAGAACGAGGGAAATGACGCGCTGGATCGAACCAAACAATATGGTCAGGCCGCTGTTGGACTGTGACGCGTGATTCACGATTACGAAAATGACACCGATGACGATGCCGGCAAATCCGGTAATCAAGCCCGCGAGGACGAGAGTTCCAAACACCGACCACCACGTCCTACGGATGAGTCGAAAAGAGCGTCGAATTGCGGCCAGGCCCCGAATGTCCTCAAGCACCAATACCGGGATCGACAGCGAAAGGCCAACGTAGAACCAAAACGCGTATAGAACAAATGCCAGGGAACCGACAACAGTGACGATGATTCCCAGCACGTGGAGATTGGCGGCGAACATGGCGACGCCGAGACCTCCGACCACACCGATTGGCACTATCCAACCAAAAAGGGTCAAGACAAGTATCCATAAAAGCGATCCCAAGCGTCGGCTCGATTCGGACAACGCTTGTTTCCAATTGATTCGCTCGCCCAGAAGATTCCGCCCGACAATCTGAACTGCAGCGGCGGAGGCCCACAGTGTGAGAATCCACGTAATCACCAATATGACGAAGAGGCCACCTACCTCCGTCCACAGCGAGTCCCAATGGACGGTGACCCCACTCTCTGGAAACGGGTTGTTCGCAATCACCGGCGAGGAAGGTTTCGTCGTATAGGCAATGAATGCTTCGACAATTGCGAACGGAACGGCAAGCACACCGATCGCCAGAGTTATGGTCCGGAAGTTCGCTCGGTACGCCTTGAACGCCGCGTCCAGCCGTTCTCCGACACCCATCGCTTGAAGGCCAGTGGCTGCGGCTCCGAATTGAGAAAAGGATGAAGGGGCCGTCGCTGAACCGCAAGAGGTGCAGAATGAATCTTGGGGTCCCATGGGACTACCGCAATTCAAGCAAAACATGTCTCCCCCCTCACGTGAGGTTACGACATTTCCCAACTTCGGCGATCCACATTCGACTTCGACTTTCCTCGAGTTTTGGCTGATGAAGTCGGCGTTTCGATCACGGGACGCTCTGAGAAGCCCAAAGCAGTCCTGAGTCGCCTATCGAAGTAAAACCGACCGTTTGGTGCGTCTCTTCCGCTTGTTTCCCAAGCGGTTCGCATCACGAACGAGGTGAGCATTTCCAGGTTCCATTTTCATCCGCGCACGGTCCCGCACGCAGGGCTAACCTCGGGACGATTCTGACGCCTGCTGTGACAACGTTGTTGCCGTAACTTGAAAGGACGGAGTGACAATGACTACGTGCGCCTCTTGCAAGCAAGAAGTCGTTGATGGGACGAAGTTTTGCAGTAATTGCGGAGCACCGGTCGGCGCACCAGTTGCCGCGGCACCCCAATCTGTCCCACCACCCGGCGTCGTCTTCACCAAGTTCTGCGCAAGTTGCGGCAGTGGTCTGGTGGCCAACGCTGTCATTTGTCCCAATTGTGGGTCACCCCAAAAGGGTTTCAACACTTCCGGCGGCAAGTCGAAAACCACTGCAGTTCTAATGGCTGTCTTCCTCAGCGCGTGGACGTGGGTGTACACCTGGAAGGCAAATGCGAAAAAGTTTTGGATCGCCGTGGGTCTATGGGTCGTCCAAGTCATTCTTTTTGCCGTCGGTGCGAGCGTGGCCGCAAGCAAGTTGGTGTGCAACCAAGCGGGTACCTGTTCGATCCAGTCCGGTTCAGCCGGAATAGTTATCTTTGCTTGGTTGATTGGTCTTGGTGTTTGGATTTGGGCGATCGTTGACGCGTCGACCAAAAGCCAGACGTTCTATGCCGACCTCTAGAACTAATTCTCGATTCGTCAGCGGCTGACACTCGAACAGGGAGATCCCTTTGATTAGTTGTTTCATTGGAGACTCGAAGCATCTCCAACTGGTCTGACGCTGACGAATGAACTGTGACGCCGGAGGGGATGCGCTTAGTCGATACAACTCTTCCAGTTGGCATCTTGCACCGCGCGCCGAAGGCCGGGAGTGCTATCGATTCGGCTGACTGTCCTTCGGCATTCCCTACTCACAGAACTGGGTGATCTATGACCCCGTTCGTCTCACCGTCAGCGTTTTAGGTTCTTGACCAACGAAAAAGTAAGGATTGCACGGAAGGGGCGTCCATACCTGAGTAGTCCTGGTCGGGGCCTCGCCCACGTATGTCAGCGCGGGGCATCGCAACGCTCTGCACGTCGGATCTTTCGGTTGCCATTGTCGCCTAAGACCAGTCGCTGGACACGCCAGATCACCCTCTGGAGACGGTTGAACGCCGGAGGTGCGGGTGCTTTGAACCGGTAGACCAGTCTTCGCCTGAACTTCACGCGTCCTGATGTCGGTCCGTACGATTTGCTATTCAATTCCACAGACTGACGCTACTCATCCGTACTCGGAAGAGAGGTCCTGACCAGGGCTACTCCGGTCGGATGGATGCCCCTTCGCGGACCATTGATCCGGAGCCTGAGGGCCCACAACTCGTGGTTTGTGAGCTGCGTCCGTGACTTGACGTCAAGCGTGCGAAACACCTTGTGGAGGTGGCAATCGACGGTACTGCGACTCACGAAGAATGCGAATCGAGCTCTGGCTGGAGATAGCGCCGAACCAGGTGCGGCGGCAATGATTGGTACGTACGCGATGGCGAAATAGCTAGGAGAAACTCTTATGCCCTCTCGGATCGAGGACTACGCCATCATCGGTGACTCGAAGACCGTCGCGCTGGTCGATCTGACCGGATCAATTGACTGGTGGTGCGCGCCCCGAATCGACTCTGGTGCCGTCTTTGCATCACTGCTCGGCGACGCGGGGAACGGACGATGGCTGATCGCCCCAAAAGGTGAGATAACGAAAGTGACCCGCCACTACGAGCCTGAGACCCTGATTCTCGAAACGCTCTTCGAAACCCCGACTGGATCGGTGTCGGTCTGCGACTTCATGCCGATCAACGACGGGTCGTCGTCGATCCACCGCATCGTCGAGGGTCTCAGCGGCACCGTGGAGATGCAGATGGAGCTGATCGTGCGGTTCGAGTATGGCACCATCACGCCCTGGGTCACCGCGACCGGCGATGGACTCGTTCTGGTCGCCGGTCGCGATGGCCTGCGTTTGCACAGTCCAGTCCGACTCATTGGCATGGACAACACCACCGTCGCCTCGTTCTCGATGTCGGCGGGCAGCGTCAGCTCCTTCTCGCTCTCCTGGTTCCCCTCGGTGGCCCAGGCGCCGCTACCTTTTGACGGCCTCTCCGCCCGCAATCACACTCGCCACTACTGGCGCGATTGGGTCGCGCGGTGCACGTACGACGGCATTGCGCGCGACCTCGTGGTGCGCTCGCTCATCACCCTGAAGGCACTCACCTACGAGCCGAGCGGCGCCGTCTGCGCGGCGGCGACGACGTCGCTGCCCGAGAAAATCGGCGGAACGCGCAACTGGGACTATCGCTACTCATGGCTGCGCGACGCGACTTTCACCCTGCACGCTCTCTTTGTCTCGGGATTCATGGACGAGGCGTCGTCGTGGGCCCGCTGGCTGCGCCGCGCCGTCGCGGGGAGCCCCGAGGAGATGCAGATCATGTACGGCGTTGAAGGAGAGCGACGACTCTTCGAGTTCGAGCTCGACGCCCTCGCGGGTTACGAGGGCTCGAAACCCGTGCGCATCGGCAATGCCGCGGCGGACCAGCTCCAACTGGATGTCTACGGCGAGCTGATGGACACCGCCCTCACGTACTGGCGAAGTCCGATCCCCAAGGACATCCACTTTTCGGTCGATCTGATCGTGGCGACCCTCGCGCATCTCGAGAAGAAGTGGCGAATGCCCGACAACGGGATTTGGGAGGTCCGCGGGCCGCGCCGGCACTTCACCCATTCGAAGGTCATGGCTTGGGTGGCCTTCGACCGCGCCGTCAAACTGGCTGAGGACGGAACCTTGCCGATAGGACCGGCGGACCACTGGCGGCAACTTCGCGATGAGATCCATGATGAGGTCTGCGAGCAAGGCTTCAACCTCCAGCTCAACTCGTTCACGCAGTACTACGGCTCGGACTTGCTCGACGCCAGCCTGCTGATGCTGGCACCGGTCGGCTTTCTACCGCCTAACGACGCTCGCATCGCCGGCACCGTTGCGGCAATCCAGAAGGAGCTTGCGCCAGACGGTTTCGTTCGCAGATATCAGACGGAGATCAATGAGAACGTCGACGGGCTCGAAGGGAGGGAGGGCGCGTTCTTGATGACGAGTTTCTGGCTGGCCGACAACCTCGCGATGCTCGGACGCCACGACGAAGCGGAGGAGATGTTCAACCGCCTTTGCGGGCTCTGCAACGACGTCGGGCTTCTCTCTGAGGAGTACGACCCACAAGACAAACGACTCCTCGGTAACTTTCCCCAGGCGTTTTCGCACGTGGCTCTCATCAATACGGCCGCCAATCTCTCGATGTCTGAACATGGTCCTTCGATGATGCGCAGTCGGCGCTTCGGCCCATCGACACCGGATGGAGACTCCGTTCCCGCCTGACGAATAGAAAACCGACTTCGACACACACCCCGATGCGCGACTGTTCCGAGTTTGAAGAGTCCTGGCAAGTTCTGCATCGGTCCAGCTTCGATACGAATACCCGCTCGCGGAATTCAGCGTTGGGTTTTACATCGGCCCGTTACCAAAGTCCGCTGCTCGCTTGGATGTTGCAATTCAAAGAGTGCACACCCGTCTGAGTCTGAGAGTACGCATCGGTTGCTACAGGCGATTCACGCGCCCAACCCAAGTAAGGGCGCACTCGCGACAAAACAGTACGCACCAAACAACACCGGTCGCGGACAACCTATCTAAGTAGGCAACCCCCGGAGTATTGCACCGGCGAAAGTGCCAGCAGTTGCGGTTTGAGCACTCGCAGATCCCCCCCGCGCGCGAACGAGCCGCGGCCTTCATCCGTTCACTCAATTCGGGCCGTGCCGTACGTCGACGGTCCGGGCCCTCGCGGGGTTTCGCCCGGCGATCGTCCACGGCGGCATCGAGACCACTGGGCGTCACTGGATCCATCATGGTTCGTATCTTTGCCATTCGGTGGACTCCCGTCAGTGCAGGGTTGCGCCGGTTGTTGGATCGGGGTGACGATCCTTCTTTTCGTCGTGGGTGACCCTTCAGGTGTCGCTGTCGTCGGGCGATTACCTCGTTCGACTTCAACCTCAGATCCGTGGCGCCTTGGTGACTGGTATCAACTAGGCGCCAACGCGTGGTTGCAGTTCGATGACGACGGGCCTCCAACGCTTGCTGTAGGTCTTCTGACCACCTGCACCTGCGTGATGCGCTTGACCTCTCGCTCATTCCCGGCGTAGGTTCGTCTCTTAGGTTCCAAGGGTCCGTCGCACGAGCCTGTGGCGAGTCCAAGGTTGAGCAAGGATGAGATTAGATGGATCACCGGTAGAAGGAGTTCGTTCAAATGCACATAGGAAATCTCACCTTTGACTGCGAAGACGCACTCGTCGTCGGTGGCTTTTGGTCGCAAACCCTTGGACGGCCGCTGGACCCCGGAGCCGACTCCGGATTTTGCTCAATCGGGAGGAGCGATGCAGGGCGTACGCAGCCGGCGTGGTTCTTCGAGAGAGTCCCGGAAAGGAAGACAGCAAAGAATCGAATGCACTTGGACATTATTGATCCGGATCCTGGAACCGTGGATCGACTGGTGACACTGGGGGCATCGATCGTTGCCGAGCACGGCAGTGGCGTCAGCAGCCACCACTGGACGGTGATGATGGATCCCGAGGGAAACGAGTTCTGTCTGTCATCCGACAGTTACGTTGGTTGAGCCAGCGACGATCCAGCAAGGCGCCAATTCGTAGTTGCCGATCTGTCGCGTCGGGCCTCCGACACGAACTAGCAGGGCTCAGTTGAGCCTCCAACGCGTAGTAGCGGACGTGTTGAGTCGGGTTTACAAATCAATGGTCTCCAGGATCACCCTCCAGGTTGATAGTGAAAGCCGCGCGGGCAAGACATCGAGTTGGTTCTCAAGTATGCAAGCTGCCACCAGGGGCCCTCTAGGTGAGAAACACAGTTGTCCCATGGAGGCGTCTCGCCTACGACGAAAGCAATTCCGTCGTACCCCATACCAGCCCGTCTTGACGTTGCGAAAATAACAAGCTCGTGCCCGGGACTCGGGCTGGAGGGCCACGTTCCGATTAGACGGCCGAGACCCCGAAGTGTTCCCGGTGGAGAGTTGCAACTCTCAGGAGCGCCCACCGACTTCGCACCCAATGCCGCCAGTGCGGCAGCTCTCCAACAGGATTCATACGCGGCGCTGTACGGATGCGCGGGTCGATCGTAGAGGTGCCACCCGGCGAGTACGGCCAGGACTGCAATTACGGCAGTTAAAGTCGTTAGTAGTCCTCGCCGCGACATCCGCTTCATCAGTCATTGAGGTTACGACGCCTCGCTGGCTGGTCGGGCCAACCTCCAGTGCCTGATAGCACTCCTGTGACGTCGGCCCTTCGACACTTGCCAAGATCCTAAATCGGCATTCACGCGA
>Ga0307372_10000295_pt1 | contig 89416 bp, 70 predicted proteins | sample OX1MG_FD_202533 | JGI IMG/M metagenome (GOLD analysis project Ga0307372, IMG submission 202533) | Soil microbial communities from Risofladan, Vaasa, Finland - OX-1 | ecosystem: Environmental > Terrestrial > Soil > Coastal area > Acid sulfate soil | place: Finland: Risofladan, Vaasa | collected... | reverse complement strand
GCAACCTGTTCAGCCGCCGGCTGGGAGACGGCGGCCATTGCCCCAACTGCGACGAGCCAGTGCTCGTCCAGGAGCTATTCAGCCCCATCCATCAAGCACCGTCACACACAGAGAACTTGACAGGCCCAACGAGATCCGAGACACCTTCAAGCTCCGTGACATGGTGATGGTCGGGGACCGCGGAATGATCACCACCGCCCGCATCTCCCAGTTGCGGGAACTCGGTGGGTTCGGCTGGGTCACCGCCCTACGCGCCCCCGCGATCGCCGCACTGGCCGCGGATGACGGGCCGTTGCAGATGACCCTGTTCGACCAGACCAACCTCGCCGAGATCACCCACCCCGACTACCCGGGGGAGCGGCTGATCGCCTGCCGCAACCCCGCGCTGGCAGACGAACGAGCCCGTAAACGCCTCGCCCTGCTCGACGCCACCGACGGTGAACTCACCACCATCGCCGCCGCCGTCGACGCCGAGCGGCTCGTCGGTGCCGGGAAGATCGGGATCCGGATCGGCCAGGTCATCGGCAAGTACAAGATGGCCAAGCACTACACCCTGACCATCACTGACAACACCTTCACCTTCGCTCGCGACCAAGCCGCAATCGACGCCGAGACCGCCCTCGACGGCATCTACGTGATCCGCACCAGCGTCGGTGCTGAGCAGATGACCGCCGGCCAGGTCGTGGCGACCTACAAGAGCCTCAGTCACGCCGAACGTGACTTCCGGTCGCTGAAGCGCATCGACCTGGACCTGCGCCCCATCCGGCACTACACCGAGACCCGGGTCCGGGCGCACGTGTTCCTCTGCACCCTCGCCGCCTACTTGGTCTGGCACCTACGCCAGACCCGGGCACCGCTGACGTTCACCGACGAGACCCGACCCGAACCGACCGACCCGGTCGCACCCGCGCGCCGCTCGGCCGCCGCGGACCGCAAGGCCGCGACCAAAACCACCAGCGACGACCTGCCCGTCCACGACTTCCCCAGCCTGCTCAACCACCTCGCGACCTGACCCGCGACCAGGTCCGGTTTCTCGCCGTCACCGACCAGCCCGTCGTCGAGCAACTCGCACTACCTACCCCCACCCAGCGACGCGCCTTCGAACTCCTCGACCGACCCATCCCGCTCAACCTCGCGTAGTCAGCACCCCCAGACCCGAACCGGCATAAGTCCAGGTCAGCGAGCTACAACCCACCCAAGATCACGAAACTTCGGGCTAGGCTGACGCAGGTCCAGCCGAGGAGTCAGGGTGCCGAAAGGAAACCGCAGACCGCGGCAGCATCCTGCCGCCCGTAGGAGCACGCAACCACGTAGCCGTGTTCGCCGAGTTCCGGCAACCGCCCCCAGGCCACGGGGCTGGGAGTCCACCTGGACATCCCTCGACAGACGGGATCTGTTCTACGCAGGTGCTGTATCCATTGCCGCTGCCGGCATCTGCCTGCCCGGCTTGAGATCATTTCCCGCACTCGGAGACGCCCCGGAGAGCGTGGCGGGCGTGGCAAGCCTGGGCATCCTGCACGCGCCAGGCTATCCGGCGTATGTGCTTCTCGGCAGGCTCGCGACACTGGTGATTCCTGCCGGTACTCTGGCGTTCCGCTTGGCCCTCTTCAGCTTGCTCTGCTCCGCGATCGCGGTTGGCGGGGTGGCGATCCTTGCCCGGTTGTCAGGGGCAGCCCGCTGGGCGAGCGTCATCGCGGCCGCGATCTTCGCTGTTGGCCCCAGCTTTCGGTTCTACTCGACCTTCGACAAATATGACGCACTCGCTTCGCTACTCCTGGTCGCCGCTCTCATCTCGCTCATGCTCTACGTTCGGGGGCCAACTGGCGGCCGTGCAGCTGCCGCCGGTGGCCTGCTCGGCCTTGGGCTATCTGCGTCGTGGCAGCTTACGGTGCTCCTAGGCCCCGCCATCTGTCTGATCTTGTTTGTCGGACGGCGGCGGATCCGTGTGTCACACGTCTTGGTTGGCGCCTCTGCGGGCCTCCTCCCGGTTGTCGCGTGCTATGGCTTCGTCCTCGTGCGAGCAGGGGCAAACCCACCGGTAAACTGGGGCTACGCTACGGACTTTGGACGCCTGGTTCACCTCGTGACTCTCCGGGACCTCGGTATCGGCGGTACGCCGGGTCAGGGTAAATCGACCGTCTCTCTAGGGGCGACGGCAGCACACGGCAAACTCCCCATCCTCGGTTCGAGCTTGGTCAGCTACTTCGTGGTCTTTGCTCGCGAGTTGGGGGTCTTTGGGCTTCTCCTCGGAGCGCTTGGCCTCACCCGTGGCCTGAGACGTAGAAGCTTGCCCGCAGCGGTCCTGTCCGTCGTGTTCCTGACGAATCTCTTCCTCGTGGCGCTTGTCGCCGGACCTGGATCCCACCATAAGTGGGCGATTGACCTCATCGAGGAAGGGTTCTTGTTCGGCAACCTCGTGCCATTGGCGGCTGGTGCCGGCTTGGCGCTCACGCAAGTGGACGAGATGCTGCGTCGGTATCGCCCAGCGTGGTTCCAGGCCCGGGGACATCTCGGGCCGGCCGCCCTAGCAACAGTTGCGCTCCTCGGGATCTTCCAAGGTCTCTTGGAAAGTAGCCATGCGGCGCAAGGGCCAGACTTGGAAGCCCGTTACGCATCCACGGTCTTCAGCGAGCTCCCTCGCGACGCCGTTCTCATCGTCGTCCCCTATGAACGATCAGCGCCCTTGCTTTACCGCCAGGTGGTTGCACATCAGCGACAGGACGTGCTTGTGCTCTATTTGGATGCTTTGGGGCAGTCGTGGTATCGTGCGGAACTCAGCGCTCGTCTTCACCGGCGCCTACCTGGCTACAAGGGCAATATCATCGCCTATGCCGATGCACTGACTAGGAGTCTCCAGTCGAGCCGTCCCGTCTACCTCGACGCGCCTACGACGGTGCTCCTGGGGTCGTCGTTGAGTACCCAGCCCGTCGGGCTTCTTTCCATTGTCACGTTCGCTCCGCGGCAGAACCGCGCGGAGTTGGCCATCGTGTCGAAGGTCGTGGACGCCGCTGAGCAAAGCGCCAATATCTACGATGCTGGCTGGGCACAGTGGCCGAACACGACCGTACGTGACAGCTATGCCTACGCGGAGCTTGCCCTAGCGAAGGCGTACTCGGATATTGGTGATGTTACCGATACCGCCATTCATCTGCGTGCACTTCTGCGAATCCAACCCGACAATGCTGTGGCGCGGGATGACTTGGCTCAGCTGGGGGCAGAGTGAAAGGGACCAAGCCGGTGACCCCTCGAGTCGCCCTATTGGGCGCAAGCCGCCTACCGGCTCTCCGAATACGTCAGAGGTAGCCCACAGACATCTTGAATCTCTCCCGACCGTTACCCGACTGACACCACGTTGTCCGAGTCCGCACTCTGCACTCTGCACTAGCCCACATACACCTGGTTGAGCTCACGACCAATGACAGGCCTCACCATGCCAGCTTCTCAGTAGCACCGTCCGCCCTCTTCACGCCTCGGCGGCCGCGGATGTCGTGTGCGGGCGTGCGCTAGCGAATCTGTTGGGCTGCTGTTGGACCAACGCTGCGTCGGCCCGACGGGTGTGGTGATCGAGCCGGTCACCGCTTCCGACGGCATCGGGCCCGCAAGGCGCTGAAGTCCAGTCGGGCGCCTTCGGCTAGCAGGCCGGCGCCCCAGCAGCCGAGGACGGCTACGACCCCGGGAAACAGTCTGACGGCCCGGGCCAATGAAGTCCGATCCCAGAGTGCGACCCGAGCGTAGAGTGAAATGATCCGGCCGAGGACGGCAAGTGGCGCCAGCGGGGTGTAGCGCACGAGTGGGCGCCACTTGTACCCCCCGCGCCGCCCCAGCCGCGCGGTGAACCGTCCGAATGAAGCCTGGTGGCGCGCTACCGCCAGCCAACCTGTCCGATTCTGATGAGAAACGATAGCTGTCGGGGCGAAGCGGAACCGACCGTGTGTGCGAGCGGCGACAGTGAACCACGTGTCCTCGCCACCACCGAGGTCCTCTGGGAACGGCCCCAGCTCGTCCCACAGCGTGCGGGGCACCAGCAGGTTGCATGTAGCTCCGTGCCACAGCGTGCGAGGCGGTCGCTGCGGATGCAGGTCGAGGAACTCAACAAGGTATTCGACCGTTCCAGCGGCACTACTCGGCGTCCCATTGACCACCGACCCGGCGATGCAGTCGGTTCCCTGCGAAGCCTGGGTTAGCTCTGCCAACCAGTCGCGTGAGACGAAAACGTCTGCGTCGGTGAACGCAAGGAGCCGTCCGCGGCTCACCTCGACGGCCCGGTTGCGCGCTTCGGCGGCGCGTAGCCGTGGAACGATGCGCAACACGCGCAGCCGCGGGTGACTCGGAAGGGTCGGCAACTCCGACTCGGCGTCGGCGCTGGCGCACACGATCACTTCGAATGGCTCGGCACCTCGCTGATCGAGCAGTCGCTCGACGCACGCCGACAGTGTCGCCATCCCGTAGGCAGGGATGATCACGGAGGTAATCGGGAGTTGATCGGCCGCCATCGAGGAACCCTACGTCAGCATGTGCCTGCCGTCCCTCTGCCCGCGAGGGTGCGGCTAGTCATGAGCTTGTCGCGCACCCCGGGTCCCCGCGCTTCACGCCAAGCTGGCCCGGTGGTCGGTCGACCCCCGTCGTCGCTGAGCCCGGATTCACTGGCTGAATGCGATGGTGGTGTTTGACGCCCGCGAAGACGGTGTGTCGGCGCTGCCGGTGTGATTGGGCGCGCCGGTTCGGCCGGTCTGCCGGCGTCTCCGGTCCTCGGGTAGTGGGGGCGGGTGGCGATGTTCAGCAGCGGGCGGCCAGCTCGGCGATCGCCGCAAGCGCTGAGCGTAACGATGCCGCCCATGGCCAGTTCTCGGGTGCTCTCCAGTGCTGGCGACGGGCAGAGTGCACCAGCCGCGCGGGCATTGGTGAACAGCCGCCGGCGCAGGGTGGGGGCGGTGGCCCGGTCCATCTCGGGGCCGGCGAGTGAGCCGACTGCGTGTCCGAGGTTGTGCGCCATTACGGCCAGGGCGAGCCAGGCGGCGTTGGCCATGAACGGCCCGACGGCAGGTGCGCGAGCCCGGCGCGCTTCAACTCGGCGATGGTCTGTTCGACGACGGCGTGACGGCGATGGTCGGCCGCGACCTCGACGAGTACGCCGACCCGGTCGGTGACGAACGCGCGGTTGTCGTAGGTCGCGAATAGCGCGAGCTGGCTGCCCGGTGTCGGGTGGCCCCGGCCCACGACCAGCCGCAGCGCGCGGGTGTGCCGGGTGCCGGCGAAGCAGGTGTAGGTGGTCTCGGCGACATCGGCGCCGGAGACTTTCGGGGTGGACAGCCAGTACGGGATCGGGGTCCACGCCGCATCCGGGATCGCGCCGATCGCCCGGCGGATGGCCGGGTTCTGCCGCACGGTCACCGGGAACCGCACGTCGAAAACGGGCCGCGGTGGCCAGGGTCGCCTTGGAGTAGGACGCCGAGTCGGCCCGCACCGTGAGCTGGCCGGTCACGCCAGCGTGGCGGATCCGGCTGATCGTCTCGGTGAGGAAACCCTTCGCGCAGCGAGCCGAGCCGGCCGACCCGCCACGCAGCCGGGCGAAGACCACGTCCCCGGTCTCGGCACAGGTCGCGAACAGTGGGTGGTAGCCGCGGACCTTCGTATAGCCGAAACCGACGCGATCGTCGAGTCCAGGTCCAGCGTCATCGGCACGGCCAGATCGGGCGGAGCCGGCTCCGGCGGCTCCGCAGCGGGCCAGCAACTCGCGGGAGACCGCGTCGAGCTGCCGCACGTTGCACCATTGGAACGCCCGCAGCCACGACCCGACCGTGGACGGGGCCCGGGTGTCGTCGAACAGCTCGCCGGTCGCGCCGGCCCGCAGCATCGACCCGATCACCGTGAGCGCTTTCGCGCCGCCGTTCCCGCCGTCGCGGGCCAGCCGCAGCCGGTCATCGAGCAGCTCGGCCAGCCCAAGTCGCTGGGCCAACGCGGCCGCTGGGAGCAGCCCCGCCGACGGCACCAGATTCGACTCGTCGCGGCTCGCCGACACTCGGGTCAGATCGTGAGATGCTCGCATCTATCAGGTGCCTTCTCGGCTCGCGGACTCTGTGGCGTAGACACCCACATCGTCCCAGCTCAGAGGGCATTTGATCTTCTTGCCGCGCCGCGCTTTGCTAACTCCAATCGGTGGATCAGGGTTAAGGAATGCCAATGCCGATCTCCCCTCCGCGACCGCGTTGCCGTGCGATGGTGAGCCCCTGGGTCCGGCGGATGACCCACCCCCGGCGCTCGACCTCGAATACTCTGCGGGATGGAGCCGGCCCCAACGACGACCAGCAGCGCGTCGCCGGTACCCACCTCGGCGACCCCTGGGACCTCTTCGGTGCGCACAGTGTCGCCCCGAGAGGTTCGCCGCCCTGGTCACCTCGGCAGCGCGCCGCGGGACGGCTTCGGTAGGCTGTCGGCCGACGCGCGGGTCCGGGGCCTCGGGAGGACGGCGATTGGCCATTCGGCCGGGCCGGCCGGGCCAGCGTGCGACGCCAAGTTCATCTCGCCGGGAGTTGCTATTTGTCCGCACGTGTTTGCCGCCGGTAGGGCTGCGACGGGAGATCCCTTGTTAGCGATCAATGTCGCGACCGCCCCCCACCCGGCTGGTCTGAGGTCATTACCTGACCTTGGTGCCGCCCCGCAAAGCGTCGCAGGGGTCGCCAGTCTGGATGAGCTGCTCGCGCCGGGCTACCCTGCGCGCGTCCCTATGCCCAAGGTGGTGGGCATGGCGCTGTCGGTCGCATCCGCGCCGTTCCGCCTCAAGCCACTCAGCCTTGTCGGTACCGCTCTGGCGGTTGCCGGAACACTGCTGATCGCCCGATTTGTGGTTGCCCTCGGCTGGGCGGCAGCCGTACTCGCCGTCGGCCTGTGGCCGCGGTTCTACGCGGAGTTGGCCAAACCCAACATACTGGCCAGGCTGTCGCGGCACCGGGGGGGAATCTCGCACCGGTTGGGATTGGGGCTTCCCTCCTTTCAGTCCAATGTGGTCATTTGCTCTGGCGCGGTGGCGAGGAGCGTCGGGCGTATCCGCCCAGTCTACCTCGACGGTGCCGCCACGGCGTTGTTGGGCAGCACGCTGAATACCGAGCCGGTGGGCCTGCTGTCTGTGATGACCTCGGAGGGCCACCCGACCGTGACGGCACTGTCCTCGGTGACCGCCACCCTGACCGCCGCCGAGCGGTCGGCGCAGTTGACCTCCAGGCTGTGGGACCGCTGGCCGAGCACTGTCGTCCGCGACGAATACGCATTCGCCGAGCTGGCGCTGGCCAAGGCCTACGACGACGCTGGCGACAAGCCCGACGTTGTCGCTCACTTGCGCGCGGTGTTGCGGATTCAGCCGAGCAACTCCACTGCCTTGCGGATCCTTTCGCAACTGGGCGCCGGGTGACCGAGCGGACCGGCGGTGAGCTCCCCCCCGTGCGCCTCACAGCCGCCGACCGCCGTCACAGCGTCCCCCCGGTCGTTAGCGTGGTCGTGGTAGCCGGTGGGCGTAACGACCTACTGGCGCGCTGTGTCGCGAGCCTGCGCCAGCAACGCGAGGCGCCAGCCTGGGAACTCATCCTCTGTGCGGATTCGACTGTGGCGCGGGGTCAGCGCGTGGACGGGATGTTCCGGACCGGGGACGTGACGCTCGTGCCAGGCCGAACCCCGGCGGGGCTGCGCAACCAGGTCCTGCACCGCGCCCGGGGAGAGCTGCTGCTCTTCCTCGACGACGACGCGACATTGCCCCCGGACTACCTGGCTCGACTCGCTGAGCTGGCCGGGTCGCACCCGGAGGCAGGCGTCTTCGGCGGCCCGAACGTGACCCCGTTCGGCAGTTCGAGGTTTGAGGTGACCCAGGGCGCGGTGCTCAGCTCGTTGGTGGGCGCCGGGCCGGTCCGACGCCGCTATGGGCCGCACCCGGCCACGGAGGCGGACGAGCGTTACTTCACTCTGTGCAACCTGGCGGTCCGTCGCGAGGTCATGACCCGGTTCGACGACGATCTCGTGTGCGCCGAAGAGAACGAATTGCTTGGGCGGCTGCGGGCGAGCGGGGTTCGGATGCGCTACGACCCGCAGCTCTCCAGCGGTCACCACCGGCGGCCCGATCGGCGGGGTTTCGCGGCGCAGATGTGGAAGTACGGGCGCGGACGTGGCCAGCTCGCGGTCCGCTCGCCGCGCACCCTGCGTCCGGCCCACCTGGCACCGAGTCTGGCAGTTGCCTATCTCGCCGCGGCGATAGTCGGGGGAGCCTTCGAGCCGCTGCTGCTGCTTCCGGTCGCCGGATACCTGGCTGCCCTGCTGGGCCAAGCTGCGTGGATCTCGCGCACCCTCGCCCGGCCCGGTGCAGCGCCGGAGGCGTTCGGCCTCCTGCTGGTGCTGCACGTCTGCTACGGGTGCGGTCTCTTCGCGGGCCTGGCAGAGCCGCGGCGGGGGCCTGCGCGGGGTGCGGGGCTCGCCGTCTTTCGGCTGCTGTGGGTTCTCGTGGTCCGGCAACTCAGGCTGCGGTCCAAGCGGGCGTTCATCGGGATCGTCTGGCCGGTGCTCGCCCCCCTGGTGTTGCTGGCGCTGTATGTGTTCGTCTTCCGAACCGTTTTCCACATCCCGATCCGCAACTACCCGGTATTCCTCTTCGCCGGCCTGCTGCCGTGGACTTTCCTCGCCCAGTCTCTGGGCGCGGCGGTGATCTCGCTGTCCACCGAACCGGAACTGATCCGGCGCGCCCGGTTTCCCTACGTGCTGCTCCCGATGGCGAGCGTCACGGCGACGTTCATGTACTTCGTCGCGACCGTCACCGGGTTCGTCGTGTACCTCGCCGCTCGTGGCGAGCTGGTGTGGTCCGTCCTGCCCGGGCTGCTGCTGCCGCTGACCGCGCTTTACGTATTCGTCGGTGCATTGTCGACGGCACTCGGCCTCATCGACGTCTACAACCGTGATCTCAGGCAGGTCCTCGGCAATCTGCTGACGATCTGGTTCTTTCTCGTTCCGATCGTCTACACCCAGCGGGCATTGACCAGTCGTCTGCTGGTGTTCCGTTCGGTCGACCCGGTTAACCTGATCGTGGGCGAGTTCCGCGACGTGCTGTATTACGGTCAGCTGTCTCGGCCGGCGCACGACATCGAACTCATCGGCATCTGCTTTGGCTTCGCGCTGATCGTGCTCCGGGTCGGCGCCGGCTTGTCCGACCGGCTACCCAAGGACGTCTAAGACATGTCGGTCCGGCTCGAGGATGTTTGGGTCGATTACCGTCCCCGGCGGGGTCGGCACCGCGACGCGCGCCGGTGGGCACTACGGGGCGTCAACCTCGCCCTTTCGCCCGGATGTCGCGTCGGCGTCATCGGGGGCAATGGCGCCGGTAAGACCACGCTGCTGCGGACCGTCACCGGAGTGTACCGGCCGACCCGGGGGGTGGCCCGGATTTCCGGGCGGGCCGCCGGGATTTGCGATCTCGGACTCGGCGTGCAGCGAGACCTGTCCGGCCTCGAATGTCTCGCCGTCTGGGCCGCCGTCGACGGCATGTCCGCAGCCCGCTGGCGACGCCAACGGGCGGAAATTGTCGACGCCACGTGTCTGACGACGGACGTCCTCGAACAGTCGGTGTACACCTACTCGCTGGGGATGACCCTGCGTTTGCAACTCGCCCTCGCCTTGGTGAACCGTCCGGCGGTGCTGGCGGTCGACGAGGTGCTGTCCGCCGCGGACGCCGGCTATCGCGACCAGGCGCTGGATCAGCTCACCGCGCTGGCGGTCGAGGGCACCGCCGTTGTCTTTGCTTCGCACGATCTTGGCCTCATCGCCGCGAACACCGACGAGGTGACCGTCCTCCGAGATGGGGCCGTCGACTTCGTCGGCCCCCCCGGCGATGCGCTCGCCCGGTACCCGCCGCCATAACCGGAGGCGGCCGTAACTGACCGACGGGCCGACCATCGGTCGGCGATAGGTGCCAGCCCCGGGTCGCGCCGCGGGCCCGCGCATCGATCGGCGGCGAGCGGTTCGTATCCTGGGCCAATGACCGGCCCGAGCGCGCTGAGTCGCGCTGGAGCGAGGCTCCCCCCACGGTGGCGCGCGGCTGCGCGCGGGCGGGTTACCCGCCTTGTGCAGACCCTGGCCGAGGAATTGGATATCGAGCCGGCGGCCCAGGTGCGGTCCGGCCTGCTCGAGCCGATCTTGGTTCGCATGCCATCGGGCCGAGTAGGAAGCACCCTGGTCATGCAGCTTCTGGGCAGTTCCCCGGACATATTCTTCGACAAGGTGTATCCCTTCGAGGACCGTTGCTTGGCCAACCTCCTGTACTACCTTTCCCCGCTTCGCGCGCCGTTGCCACCGCGAACCACGTGGTGGACGGAAGCTCCGGACCGGGTCGTGTGGATCGACCCCGCGGAGTTTGGCTTCGATCCGCAGGGGCAGCCGCTGAACTACGAGAACCTCGGAGTGGATCGCGCCGATGTGCATCTGGGTGCGGTCCGGGGGGTATGGCAGGCGTTCTCAGCCGCAGCCGAGCGGGCGTCCGGACGGCCGTTGCGCTACTACGCCGAGAAGTATTCCGGGTACGCCGAGGTGCTGGTCGAGGCCGGCATCCCGTTCCGGGTGCTCGACATAGTGCGCGACCCACGGGACATATGGGCGTCCATCCAGGCGTTCGACGCCAAGCGCGGCTACTACGGCTTCGGCCGGCGTGAGGGTCAGTCCGACGAGGACTACCTACGCGCCTACGCCCGCTCCATCCGACTTCGGCTGGACGAGCTGGCCGCGCCCGTACCGGGCCTGCCCGCAGTCCTGCTCCGCTATGAGGATTTGATTGCGGACCTCGCGGGGGAGACCCATCGGGTCGGCCGCTGGCTCGGGCTGCCACTCGACCCCGGCGTCGTTGACGTCAATCTGGACAGTCTCCGCCACCACCTGACCACCGAAACCGCTGCCGATTCTGTGGGCCGTTGGCGCCGTGACCTTGCCCCGGCCGTCGTGGACTTCCTCGAGAGTGAACTCGGCGCTCATCTTGACCGGCTCGGCTACCTCCGAGCCGGCGGTACACCGAAGGAACCAGAACAGCCCGTCGGGGCCGGCCCTGCCGACGGTCATTCGCGTTGACGGGGGAGCCAGGCGCGTCTCGTCCCTATCCGAGTTGCGCCCGGTGACCCGAAGTCGCGATGCCGCTGAGCGTCGAACGCCTTGATTCGCACGGAGGCCTGCCCTCACGACGGGACAGTGATCCGTTTCCTCGAGGGCCGGGGAACCACGTGGCGCTTCGTCGTGCCTAGCGTCGCCACCCGGCTACCGCCCAACCGCCGGCCCATCCCCCTGAGGGCGCCACCGAGGATAGGGGCCACGAAGGTCGTCCACAGATCCACGGCGTCGCCGGCGCGCAAGCTGAGCAATTCGTAGGCGGGTCGCACGGTGAGGATGCCTCCGACTCGCTCGTACCCGGTGGCGTCCATCTCGCGTCCGGCGATGGCCTCTATCAGGGCGATGTCGCCAGCTTCAAGGCCCGATCGCCAGGTGCGAAGGTCTTGGCGGGGCGGCCCGGTTGCGGACATGTGGTGGCGGTCGGGGAGTAGGTCGCGCTGCCGCCCGTAGTCGAGCATCGTCGGGGAGTATTCAAGTCGGGCATGTTCACAGACCCGACGCAGTTCCACTTCCGGGTCGGCCACCAATCGTTCGTAGCGCACCTCGAGCACCCGGGGTCCAAAGCGATCCAGCGCAGTTAGCCCGGCGCGGATCGCGCGGGCCCAATCGGCAGCCTCCCCGGCGATACCCCGGCGCTTCCAGGGCTGCAGCGCCCCGGACATGCACACCGCTCGCGGGTCGCGGATGACGTGCACGAACCTGCTTGACGGAAACTGGCTTGCGAGCCAAGAGAAGTGTTGGACGTGCAACGGGGTCTTGTCCGCGCTCCGTGACTTGCCCTTCGAGGCGGCGTATGCGGCGAAAAGCAAACGGAGCAAGTCGGCATACCAGATTGGTTTGTTGGCCGCGAGGAGTTCCTCGACGAAGGAGACGTCGAGGCGCCACTGGGTAAAAAAGCGGTTCCTTTGGATCAGCTGCCAAGCGATCCAAGGGTCGTCAACAGCATCGATCGACCGGAGCTGGTTGTACACGTTGTAGATGAAGTAACTCTCCCCGGGAACCGCCAATTTGGGGTGCGCCGTCAGTAGGTTGCGAAGCAACGTGGTGCCGGAGCGTCCGGCGCCCCCGATGAACAGCACTGGATCCAGCGTCGGGCGCAGCTCGATGGCTCCATTCATCGAGCGCTGACCGATTCGTCGTCCAGCAGCGCGAAGATGGGTTCCGGCCATGTTCGGGGGTGCCGGAAGATGTCCTGCACTGTGACCTGGAGAGCGGGCCCGGGGTGGGCCACGCTCTTCGTCCCCACGGTTAGCACCGGCACCGAGCCGAGCCGGGGCAGGATCGCGTCGAGGCTGTCTTCCCCGAGCGCGATCGCGAACCGCTTTCGGCCGTGAAGCCATGCTTCGATACCCAGCAGGTGAAGATATGCCTCCCCCCACGTGGCGGGCCTCTCTCGCTCAAGGCGAACAGCCGCTAACCGAGGCTCGATACCCCACCCCCTCCGGCGGGCCAGTCGAGTGACGGCGAGTGACCAGGGGGCCGGCTCGGCCCAGTGTCGCGCGGCATGGGCGTCGACACCGACCGGAGCGGCCGAGACATCGGCCAGTCGTAGAGCGGTGAGCACCAGGGCGAATAACCAGCGGTTGGCGCCGGTGACGACCAAGCCCGGGCTAGTCGGAGGCGGCGTTGCGATGCTCTGTGCGTCGCCGTCGGGAGGCAACACCAGCGGGGGCCTGGATCGCAGCCCGAGGAGCAGGTCGATCCAGGCCCGGAACATACCGGCGGCGGCGGCCACCCACACCATGCTGGGAAGGACCGCCGAGGCCAGCGCTCCAGCCGGTTTGGGCGCGTTCTCACCTTGTCGCGCCAGGAGGGCGGGACGGAGCAGCACCCTCATCGGGAGGGCCGTCAGTTCGCTCCGCAGCCGGCTGCGGCTGCCACGGACAACGGCATCATGAAAGGCAAATCGCCGATACCGCGCCCGCATTGCCAGCTCGGCCCGACCGGCGGCGCCAACTGCCGCCACGATATCGCGCACCCTCGCCTCGGTGGACAGGATCACCGGGGCATCGGGTAGTTGTGTCAGTCGGTGGCCGGCCAGGTGCGCACGAAAACACCAATCCATGCCGTTTTGGTCCGGGAGCTGTTCATCGAAGCCCCGCAGCTCCTCGAAGATCGACCGCAAGACGGCCAGATTGACATTCGGGGACCAGGGTAGAAAACCGTTTCGTCCGGTCGGATCAGGACCGCACCAGGACGCGACCAGCGACGACAATGAGGCGGCAGTTGCGGAAGACCCGACGTCTCCGGCGACGATGACGGCGCCACGTTCGAAGGCAGCGGTGAGCGCGGCCAACCATCCGGCGGCCGGGCGGGCCGGCTGACCCAGAAACACCAGTCGTTCTCCGCGGGCCTCGCGCGCGCCAAGGTTGAGGCTGGCCGCTCGGCCACGCCAGCCCGCGGTTTCGACTACCCGCATGTCCTGCCGTCCGGCCTCGCCGGCCGGCGCCGTCGGTATCTCGCCCACGACTACGATCAACTCGTCGCGCGGCCCCAGTTGCTTCGCCAATGCCGCCGTGCAACCCTCGAGGTCCCCCCAAGTGGGGGAAGTCACGATCACACTCAAGGAGACTGGCACGGCCGGTATGCTACTTGCGCGCAGCTGACTGCAAGGGGTGCGATGCGGCTTCTCCTCACTGAGGACCGCCCCGCGCCGACTGGGGGCGGCGCCATATGCGGGCTGGAGTTCGGAGCCGGCTTGGCTGATCGTGGACATGTGCTGGACCTGCTCTACACCGAGCCGGGTGAGTTCTTGACCGACTACGAACGGTGGTGCCGATCTGTCCGTCGAGTCGGCAGCTATCGAATTCAGCCGCGAGCCCCGTTCTCGACTTCGCTCGGCTTCGCTACAACCGTCGCTGCCGGACTCCGCCTTCGCAGCGATGTTGTGTACCTGCATCGGTACCGTCACATCTTGTATGGCTCCGTTCTGGCTCGAGCCAAACGAATCCCTCTGGTGTGTCATCTGCATGCCCCGCTACCCCGGCGTTTCGACGGACACTCGATTGCGGGTTTGCCCTCGGCGACCCGTTTCATCGCTGTCTCCGAGCACGTCAAGCGGGTCTGGGGGGAGGCTGGTCTCGTGGCGGACCGAATCGACGTCGTCTACAACGGTGTCGATCCAGCGCACTACCTGCCGCCCGATGGATCGGACACGCTAGAACGGCGCCGCGGTCGGCTCGGCCTGGTCGACGTTAGGGCCGACGATCTGGTGGTCGCCTACTGCGGACGGCTCGACCGCGAGAAGGGCCTCGAAGTTCTCATCGGCGCCGTCAACCTTCTCCCACACATGCGGATACACCTAGTGATCATCGGCGGCCCTACGTGGCATCCGACCCCGGAAGCGGCAGACCGTTATGTCGGCGAGCTTCGGCGCGGGGCGCCGAGCGCCAGGTTTCTGGGGCGCCATCTCGACGTCGTACCGCTGCTCCAGGCAGTCGACGTCCTCGTGCTCCCAAGTGTCAACGAAGAACCATTCGGCCGGGTGCTCATCGAGGCGATGTCATGTGGTGTTCCCGCGCTGGGTTCCCGAACTGGTGGAATCCCAGAGGTGCTCTCGGGTGAGTTCTCCCGGTGGCTGTTCCGACCGGGAGACATGGGGGAACTCGCACAGAAACTCTCGGTTCTGAACGGTTGGCGAACCCGGTGGCCCCGACTCGCAGGGGCCTGCCGGACCCATGTGGACAGCCACTTCACGCTAACGCGAACGCTAGATGGGATCGAAGCAACCCTGGGTTCGGCGACATCGACGCCGGGCTCGCTTCGCCGCGGTGCGTCGCATTCGCGACTCGCCCGTTGGGGAAGGGGTCTCGGCCCGCGTAGTCGCGCCCGTGACCGATGACGACGACCGTCTCGATGGCAGGGTTGAGACGCGCCGGGAGCCGGTCCTGGGGCTCGACTTCCCGGGACCTAGATCGCCCTCGGTCTGGAGCGCCATTTCGCATTTCGGCTCGACGGCGAGGGACGCCGAGGTTTGGCCCGCCCAGGTGTCAGGTATCTGCTCGCTGGGGGTGCCGCTGGTCGCTCAGGAAGAGTCGCACCCGCGGCGGCAGGTCCGCGAGCCAGCGGCTCCGGGCCGCCAGCCGGAGCGCTACGGCGGGGCGCCGAGTGTCGTAGCCGAGCTGTTGCAACATCGGCCAGCAGGCGGCCTCGACCTGGGCAGCCACCGAGGACGGGAGCCCGTCGCTCCAGGAACGGAGCCGTGCGGTCGGGGGCTCTGCGATGTGCGACAGGTGCGGGGGCAGGGGCTCAGCGCTGCTCAGCCCCATGCGGCCTCTGGAGCGGGTGGGGTACGCGAGCATCGCCGGGTCGTAGGACTCGCCGAGGAAGGCGCATACGCTGCCAAGCTCGGCCTGCGGGTCGGCGATCAGCCGTTCGAGGCGAAGCTCGAGGTATCGGTCGGGTCCGAGCCGGGTCCCGGCCTCCCGGCCGACCCGGACGTAGCGTCGCCACCAGAACGCTGCCGACACTGGGCTTCCCGGCCACCAGTCGCGTTCCGAGACCGATACGGCGACCTCGCGCCCGTCGCGAACGACGTGGATGAACTGCGCATCGGGAAAGAGCTGGGCCAGCTCAGGCAAGAAGTGGACGTAGCCAGGCGTCTTGTCGCCCCATCGCGGCTTCCCGTACGCCGAGGCGTACGCGTCGAATACGGCCCGGACCACGTCGGGATAGCTGGCGGCTCGGGCTCGAGTCACAAACGCTCGAGCATCGTCGGGATCGAGATCCCAGGCGCGGAACCGGGTATGCGCGAGGATGCGCTCCAACGCCAGTTCCGGTCGATGCATCAGCCGGAGCCGTCGGTAGGCGAGCCGGACGATGAAGTGCGATTCCGGGGGGATCGCCAGGCGCGGATGACTGTCGAGCATCAGCCGGGTCAGCGTGGTCCCGGACCTCGGCGCCCCGACGACGAAGAAGGGAGTCGTCCTCCCTGTTGATCCGCTCACGCCCCGGAGGGGCCCAATGCTGCCCCGGACTCAGCCCGGGCCCGCTGTCGCCTGGTCAGCAGCCGGAAAAGCACGCGGTTGCCCAAGCTCTCCACCGGAAACAGTGTGACGGCGAGGAGGGCGATCGCGAGGCGCTCGCCCACCAGCCTGATCACCGCGCGGGGGAGCCATTCATACGACAGCGACCGGTGGTACCGGACCCAGATGCGATGGTCGTACCGGGAGCGGAACCCCCACTTCGCGGCGAAGTGCCGCCCATCCGCCACGTTCCACGCTTCGCTCCAGCGCCACATGAAGAACGGGAGATCGGTCCGGGTCACCGGCGGCGGCTGAAGGTAGCTGACCACGGCCGAGGGCTCCGACCAGATCTCGGCCCCCGCGCGGGCGGCCGAAAGGCACAGGTCGACGTGGTCGAGCGAGCTCCGGAACCCCTCGTCCAGGCCGCCGATCGAGCGCACCAAGGCACTCGACACGAGCATGCAGTGGAACTCGACGTGCTCGCACCGGTAGCGGTCGCGGGGCAGGTCCGGATCTTCCAGCGGCCGTCCCTCGTTCTGCAGGCGGTACATGTAGCTTCGGCGCCCGGCTCTTCCGGTGCTGCGGAACAGGCCGCTCGTCGTGTGCACCCGGTGGCCCTCCCGCCGGGTGTGGATCCCGTAGAGCGGACCAACCACATCGGCGCCGGTCTCCTCGGCGCAGGCGACGAGCCGTTCGAGCCAGCCGGGAAACGCGATCACATCGTTGTCAAGAAAGCACACATGGCTGCTTCTCACCATGCCGAGCGCCAGATTGCGGGCCTCGTTCTGGGTGAGGAAATGCTCGCGGCGCAGGTGCCGAAAACCGTAGACGGCCGACCGCTCCGCCAAGAAGTTGCGGATCGGAAGCGGTGATCCGCCGTCGACGTAGATGAACTCGAACGGCATGACGGTGTTCTCGTAGACGCTGTCCAACGAGGCTTGCGTCGGGCTGAACCGCTCCCGCTGGGTCATCACGATCGTGACCGTCGGCGATGGGGCAGCGTTGGCGTCGCGCGATGGCGTCACCGGGCAAATGTAGTCAACCCTGGGTCGCCTCAGCATTCGTGAGCGGCCTGGGTGCAAAGGGCGGCCGGGGGGGAGAGTCCGGTGCGGAGCGCTCCCGCCGGAGCCGGGAAAGAAGACTCTGTCCCGGCGGCGGCAGGAACACGGCTACCGGTGCGGAAGAATGTCCACGGATAGAGTGAAACCGGTCATCGGCGAGCGGGAGGACGACACCATGGGGCGACACGCACTGGTCTGGCGGCGGCTGGCGGCTCTCGCGGCGACGACCACTATCGTCGCCGCCCCGCTGGCCGCGCTGTCGACCCCGGCGACCGCGGCGTCCGCGCCCACGGTGACCGCGGTGACGCCGGATTCCGGCCCGATCGCCGGCGGCACCCAGATCACCGTGACCGGCACCGGGTTCACCGGCGCCACCGAGGTGGACTTCGACGGGCCGAGCAGCATTCCCGGGGCCAGCTCGTTCGACTGCCAGCAGCAGCAGATGGCTTCGAGCCTGCAGAAGCCCGACTGCTCCTACCTCGTCCCGGAGATCGTCTCCGACACCACGCTGGTCGTGAACGCGCCAAAGTCCCCGAACGGGACGCAGCAGATCGTGGACATCGTGGTCTGGGACGGCTCACCCCCCTCAGGTTCCAGCTCCTCCACATCCACCGCCGACCAATTCGCCTACCTCGCCGGGCAGGTCACCGTCACCGGGGTCAACGACACCACCACGAAAAACGCCTCCACCAGCAGCGCCCCGGCCTCCGGCGCGGCCGGGGACACGGTCACGATCACCGGCACCGACCTCACCGTAGGCGGTACCCCGAACGTCTACTTCGGCACCTCGCAGGCGAAGACTGTGACCGCCAACCCTGACGGCACGCTGACCGTCAACCCCGTGCCGGCGGTCGCCAACAGCAACAGCCTGGTCGACGTCCGGGTGCAGGTGCCCCCGGTGGCGACCACCGGAGAGTTCGCCGATCAGGGCGGCGGGATCAGCCCGGCCACCTCCGACGACACCGACAAGTTCGCCTACCAGCCGACCTGCACGCCGGCCGCCAGCGGCAGCGCGCCGTCGGTCGTCGGGCTGAACCCGACCGGGGGCCCACCCAACGCCAGCGAGAACGTGGCCGTCATCGGAACGGGCTTCACCGGGGCCACCGCCGTGAACTTCGGCAGCACCTCGGCGAAGTTCACCTTCGTCAGCGACTGCGAGGTCATCGCCGTCGACCCGACGCCGGGTTCCGGAACCCCGGACGTGACGGTCGCCACGTCCAGCGGCACCAGCGGCACCTCCTCGGCGAGCAAGTTCACCTACGGGGCCACCCCGCTCGCGGTGAGCAGCGTGACGCCGAGCGCGGTTCCGGCCAGCGGTGGCAGCAGCCTGACGGTCGACGGCACCGGCTTCGATTCCAGCAGCGTCGTGGTCATCGACGGGGTGCCGATGGGCGGAACGCCGAGCAGCAACGGCAATCAGATCCGGGTCTCGACCTTGTCGGCGCTTCCCCCCGGCAGCTACGACGTGCAGGTGGAGGACGGCACCGGCGCGACCAGCCCGGCGAGCAGCGCCGACAAGGTCGCCTTCGCCGGCCTGCCGATCGTGTCCGGGGTGTCCCCGAACAGCGGCCCGCTCGTCGGCGGGACGGTGGTCACGGTCAGCGGCAGCCAGTTCGACGGGGTGTCCGCCGTCAAGTTCTGCAGCCAGCCCTCGCCCCCGGCCAGCGCGGTCTGCACTGCCGGCACGCACGAGACCACGACCTCGCCGACCTCGCTGACGATCGCCTCCCCGGCGGAGACGAGCGTCGGCGTCTACGACATCGAGGTTACCGCCGCCGGCGGCACCAGCACGGCGGTCACCCAGGACCAGTTCGCCTACCTCGCACCCGGGGCGGCGACGGTGACCAGCGTCACGCCGAACTACGGACCGAACTCCGGTGGCACCCCGGTGGCGATCATCGGGACCGGGTTCACCGGGACCACCGGCGCTGGCGGCGTGACGTTCTGCAACCAGCAGGCCTCTCCGCTGTGCCAGAACGCCACGAGCTACAAGGTGAAGAGCGACACCGAGATCGACGCGGTGGCGCCGCAGGACCCGTCCGGCACGGTCAGCCCGCCGGACACGGTCAACATCATCGTGACCAATCCGGGCGGCGCCAGCACAGCCACCAAGGCCGACCAGTTCACCTACCAGGCCCCGCAGGGCTACGAGGCGCTCCCGCCGAACCGGATCCTCGACACCCGCAGCACCACGAACAACCAGGGCATCCCGCATCCGGTGCCGGCCGGCACGCCTGAGGCCGTCACCGTCGCCGGGACCACCGGCGTGCCTTCGAGCGGGGTCACCGCGGTCGCGCTCAACATCACCGCGGTCAACCCCTCCGGGATCGGAAACCTGAGGGTCTACCCGAACGGGGCCAGCACGCCGAACGCCTCCGCCCTGAACTACGTAGCCCACAAGGCGGTCGCGAACTTCGACACGGTGCAGCTTCCGTCCAACGGAAAGATCGACATCTACTCCGACGGCGCCAGCGTCGACGTGCTCATCGACGTGGTGGGCTACTACACCAGCACCTCCGGGTACACGGCGCAGGCGCCGGCCCGCATCGTGGACACCCGCAACGGCATCGGATCCCCGAAGCCGACCGGGCCGCTGGCCGCCGGCCATGTCGACGCCTTCGCGGTGGCCGGCCAGGGCGGGGTCCCGGCGACCGGGGCCACGGCGGTGGCGATGACCGTCACCGCGGTGGCGCCCAACGCCGTCGGGAACCTGCGGGTCTTCCCGGACCAGGGCACCGCCACCCCGAAGATCCCGACCACCTCCAACATCAACTACATCGTCGGCCAGACCACCGCAGCCTTCGTGATCATGCAGGTCCCGTCCAACGGGAAGATCGACTTCTACAGCGACAACGCCACGATCGCGCTCGACGTGGACGTGGTCGGGTACTTCAGCGGATCGGCGGCGAAGGTGGTCACCCAGACCCCGGTGCGGATCTTCGACTCGCGGCCGAGCCCGATCGCCGCGAACACGGTGGTCCCGGTCACGGTCGCCGGCAAGGGCAACGTGCCCGCCAACGCCGAGTCGGTGCTGCTCCAGGTGACCTCCATCGGGCCGTCCACCGGCGTCGGGAACCTCCGGGTGTTCCCCGGTGACCAGAGCACGGCACCCACCGTGTCGACGATCAACTACAACGGCGGTGCGGCGATCGCCAACTTCGTGCTCGTCCGGCTGGCTAGCAACGGGACGGTGAACTTCTACAGCGACGGCTCAAAGGTCAACATCGCGGTCGACGTCGCCGGGTGGTTCCCCAACGGCAGCTAGCGGCAGCCGGCGGTAGCTGGCGGTCCGGGCCACCCGCCGGCGGGCGATGCCCCCGCCGGCCAGGGCCGCCAGGCCGGCGACGAACGCCCCGAGCGCCCACTGCTGCCCGGGCGGGCCGTAGGTGAACGCCACCCGAGACCGCCCCGCGGGCACGGCCACGTCCTGGAACACGCCGGCGGCGCGCACCGGCTCGACCCGCCCGTCCACGCTGGCCGACCAGCCCGGCATCCACAGCTCGCGGCGCAGCAGAACCGACGGGCGGGCGCAGTCGACGGCAGCGGCGGTCCGGGCGGTCGCGGTGACCGTGCATCCGGCGGCGGACAGGTACGGGTCGGTGGGGGTGAGCCGGTAGATGTCCGCCTGCGGATCCCGGTAGACCAGGTGCAGCGATGCGGTCCCGACCCGCGCCGGCAGCCCGATCCCGGCCCCGACCAGCACGTAGCCGACCGCCGCCGCCTGGTAGCCGGGCAGGTGGGTGAGGAACTCGGTCACCGGCCCGGGGGCGCCCGCCCGGCGGCCGGCGTCGGCGCCGACGAACACGATCGGATTCGCGCCCGGGTCCAGCCGGTGGGTGACGAAGCGGGCGAACGCGGCCGGCACCGGCAGGTCGTTGACGTCGAGCTGGGCGATCCCGAAGTAGCTGCCGTAGTCCGGCTGGAGCACGTTGCCGAGAGTGAACACCCGCCCCACGCCCAGGTGCCGCGCCAGGTAGGCGACCGGCCCCAGGTCGAGCCGGCCGCCCCGCGGGGCGGACAGCTGCGGGAACAGCACCATCGCCGCCGCGTCGACCGTGACGATCGCCACCGCGGCGGCGGCCCCCGCCCGGACCGGGAGGGCGAGCAGGACCAGGCCGACCGCGCCCGCCGCCACCAACCCCCAGATCAGCGCCCCGGCGGTGTACGCGCCGGCGTGATCGGCGGGAGCGACGCCGCTGGTCACGTGGCCGGCTTCGAGGCCGAGCAGTCCGACCAGGAGCAGCGTCCCGCCCGCCGCGCCGACCAGCCACCGCCGGGAGACCGCGCGGGTCACCAGGTCGTCGAGCGCGAAGGCGGCGAGCACCGCGGCGACGAAGACCCAGGCCGCGCTGCCGTAGCGGTACACCGCGATGTAGCGCAGGCCGGGCACGGCGTCGACCAGGGGCCAGACCCCGGGCACGCCGAACGTCCGGCCGATCAACGCGAGCGACAGCACGGCCAGGGCGACCCGCAGCCCCCGCCGGCGCCGCCCGACCAGCCCGACCAGCGCGAGGACCACGACCGAGGTGGTGAGCCATCCGCCGCCGGCCCACGCGGTCACCGTCAGCCGGGGACCCTGAAACGCCTGGATCGGCCCGTAGACGAACGGCAGCAGGGTCGGCGGGCCCTGCGCCCCGCCCAGCGCGATGTCGGAGAACGCGCCGGTGTGCGCGCCGACGTCGGCGCGGCTCAGGTACTCCAGGAACGGCACGAGCACCGGCGCGGACAGCGCCACCCCGGCGGCGGCCGCCCCGGAGAGCCGACCGGCCAGCCGCAGCCGCCGGCCCGGCTCGGCCACCGCCACGCACCAGCCGGCCCACACCACGACGACGAGCGCGTCCAGGTAGGCGGTCTCCGGGAACCCGGCGTAAACCGACCCGGCCAGCGCCAGCGCGAGCAGCCCGGCGCCGCCGGGCCGGCGCTCGGCGTGCCGGTCGGCGAGGCGCTGCACGGCCAGCACCGCGAGCGGCAGGAACGGCACCGGGTTCCCCGGCGCGTGGTCGAAGAAGCCCAGCACGCCGTTGAGCCCGAACGCCATCCCGCCGAGCAGCGCCGCGGCCCGGCCCAGCCGCAGCCGGCGCAGCAGCGCGTAGGCGGCGAGCCCCGACCCGATCTGGAGCAGCAGGTGGAACGGCAGCTGCCCCCACGGGGCCGCGAGCAGCGCCGCCGGGGGGAACAGGGCCCCGGACTGCAGCTCGGCGGCGAGCGGCGCCCCTAGCCCCTCGTAGGGGTTCCACCAGGGCAGCGTGCCGCCGAGCCAGTCCAGGGCCGCCCGGTGCCCGAGCGCCTGCGCGGTGAAACCGTCGTTCGGATCGGCCGAGGGCGACCCCGGCAGCAGCTGGGTGGTGCCGGACGCGAGCCCGCTGCGGGCCCAGCGCGGGTCGGCGTGCGCGAGCCCGAGCAGGTAGACGGCGCTCGCCAGTACGACGGCCGCGACGATGCCCACCATCGGACCGACATCCGACGACCCGAGCCGGTGCCGGCGGGCCTCGGCCACAGAGACTCCCCGTCGGACGACCTGGCGCGGCCGCCCCGCCGCGGGACGGTTGCCGGGTAGACTACCGGGCGCTGCGGCCGGGCCGGTCGACGGCGAACCTACCCGCGAAGAGCAGGTCCGTGACCTCGTCCAGCGCCTCCGACGGTGACGCCGCGCGTTACCACGTCACCGGGGAGATCGACCCGCGGTCCTCGCACGGCACGATGCTGCGGCTGATCTGGTCCGGCGCCCGGGTGCTCGACGTCGGCTGCGCGAGCGGGTTCCTCGCCCGGGAGCTGGTCCGCCGCGGCTGCCAGGTGGTCGGCATCGAGTACGACCCCGAGCTGGCGGCGCTGGCCCGGGAGCACTGCGAGGAGGTCATCGAGGCCGACCTGGAGACGATCGACCTCAAGGAGCGGCTGGGGGACCGCCGCTTCGACGTGGTCGTCTGCGGCGACATCCTGGAACACCTGCGGGCCCCCGAGCAGCTGCTGGACGCGCTGCGGCACGCGCTCAACCCCGGCGGCCACCTGGTGGTCTCGGTGCCGAACATCGCGCACGGCAGCGTCCGGTTGGCCCTGCTCACCGGCAAGTTCGACTACACCGACACCGGCCTGCTGGACCGCACCCACGTGCGCTTCTACACCCGCGAGACGTTGCTCGAGATGCTCGCCGCCGGCGGCTTCACCACGGTGCACGTCGAGCCGGTGCTGCTCGGCGTCCGCGACGCGGAGGTGAAGCCGGCGCCGCAGGTGCACCTGCCGGACGCCGTTACCGGCTTCGTCGATCACGACCCCACCGCGATCGACTACCAGTACGTGGCGCTCGCCTACCCCACCGAGGCGCTCGACGGGGCGGGGTTGCCGGCGCTGATCGAGCGGCTGTCGCCGCTCGCCGCGGAGAACGCGACGCTGCGCATCGGCCGGGACGGCGAGCTCGCCGAGCTGCGGGCCACCGCGGAGCAGGCCTACCTCGAGTTGCTCGCGGCCCGCGACGAGCTGATCCGCAGCGAGAAGGAGCTGGCCCGGCATCGGGCGGCCCTGGAGGCGGCGGAACGCTCGGCCCGGGAGGAGTCCGCGCGCACCGCCGCGCTCGAGACCACCCTCGCGGAGATCTACGGCTCCCGGTTGTGGCTGACCGCGACCCGCTACCGGCAGGTGGTGGAGCGGATCCGCCAGCGGAGCGTCGGGCGGTGAGCCGACCCGAGTTCTCGGTGCTCACCCCGGTCTACGAAACCCCGCCCGACGTGCTCACCGCCACCGTCGAGTCGGTGCTGGCGCAGACCTTCCCGGACTGGGAGCTGTGCCTCGTCGACGACCACTCCGCCCGGCCGGACACGGTCGCGACCCTTGCCGCGCTGGCGGCCCGGGACCCGCGGATCCGGCTCGTGTCCCGCGACCGGCGGGGCGGGACCGCCGAGGCCACCAACGACGCCCTCGCCATGGCCGTCGGCGAGTACGTCGCCCTGCTCGACCACGACGACGCGCTGCACCCGGAGGCCCTCTCCGACATCCACCATGTGACCTACAACTTCGACGCCGACGTCGTCTACACCGACGAGGACAAGCTCTACCCGGACGGGACGCACGGCTCCGCGTTCCGCAAGCCGGCCTGGTCGCCGGAATACCTCGACTGCGCCATGTACATCGGGCACCTCGTCGTCTACCGCCGCTCGCTGGTCGAGGCGGTCGGCGGGTTCCGCGCCGAGTACGAGGGCTCCCAGGACTGGGATCTCGCGTTGCGGGTCACCGAACGCGCCGCCCGCATCGAGCACGTGGCGCGGGTGCGCTACCACTGGCGGGTCGGGGCGGGAAGCGTCGCGTCCTCCCCGATCGCCAAGCCCTACGCGAACGAGGCCGGCCGCCGCGCCCTAGCCGACGCGCTGCGCCGGCGGGGGATCGACGGCTGGATCGAGGACACCCCGAACCCCGGCCACTACCGTCCCCGCCGCCGGCTGCCCGACCCGCCCCGGGTCTCCGTCGTGCTGCCCACCGCTGGCGCGACCCGGGCCAATGGCGGCGCGCCGGTCGAGCTGGTGTCGCGCTGCGTCGACGGGCTGATCAACCGCACCGACTACCCCAACATCGAGATCGTCTGCCTGATCGACGAGAAGGCGCCGCCGCGGCTCGCCGAGCGGCTGCTCGCGATCGCCGGCGAGCGGATCCGCTTCGTCTATCCGCAGGGTCCGTTCAACTACGCCCGGGTGATCGATATCGGGGCGACGCACGCCCGGTCCGAACTGCTTCTTTTTCTCAACGATGACGTCGAACCTCTCGACCCGGATTGGCTGAACGTGATGGTGGAGTTGGCCGCCGATCCGGCGGTCGGCGCGGTCGGGGCGAAGTTGCTCTACGACGACGGGACCGTGCAGCACGCCGGTGTCATCCACGTGGACGGCCTGCCGCACCACCGCGCGTACGCGCAGCCGGACGGCACCGGCTACTACAGCAACCTGGTGGTGAACCTCAACTACCTGGCGGTCACCGGCGCCTGCCAGCTGGTCCGCCGGGACCTGTTCACGCGGGTCGGCGGATACAACCCGGCGTACCCGATGAACTTCAACGACATCGACTTCTGCCTGAAGATCGGGCTCTGCGGGTACCGGATCGTGCAGGCCAACGGTGCGCGGCTGGTCCACCACGAGTCGGCCACCCGGGCCGCCATCGTCACCACCGCAGAGGTTCGCCGCTTCCTCGACGACTGGCACGCCCACACGGTGCACGACGGCTTCTCCAACGTCTGCGAGCCGTGAGCCCGGTCAGCGCAGCGGGCGGGCCAGGGTCAGCTGGAAGTCCCCGTCGGGATCGGTCCACGCCTGCTCGACGCCGAAGCCGGCGGTGGCCAGCTCGTGCTCGATCCGCTCCGGGGTGAACTTCGCCGAGATCTCGGTGAGGAGGTACTCGCCCTCGTCGAAGCCGATGATCAGGTCGAGGTCGGTTACGTGGACGCTCTGCGCGACGCGGGACCGCAGCCGCATCTCGATCCACTGCGCGTCGGCGTCCCACACGGCCACGTGGTCGAAGGCGGCCAGGTCGAAGTCGGCGCCGAGCTCGTTGTTCAGCACCTGGAGCAGGTTGCGGTTGAACTCGGCGGTCACCCCGAGGCTGTCGTCGTAGGCGCGGACCAGGCGCTGCGGGGACTTGACCAGGTCGGTGCCGAGGAGCAGCGTGTCGCCGCGGGTCATCCCGGCGGCCAGGTCGGCGAGGAACACCGCCCGCTGCGCCGGGGTGAGGTTGCCGATCGTGCCGCCGAGGAAGGCCACCAGGCGCCGGCCGTCGGTCGGGATCTCGCCGAGATGGCGGTGGAAGTCGCCGACCACCCCGCGGACCTCGACCGCGAACTCGCGGCTGATCCGCGCGGCGGCCTCCCGCAGCGCCACCTCGCTGACGTCGAACGGCACGAACCGGTGCAGCGAGCCGGCCGCCGCCATCGCCGTGAGCAGCAGCCGGGTCTTCTCCGACGATCCGGAGCCGAGCTCGACGAGGGTGTCGGCGCCGGCCCGCCCGACGATGTCGGAGGCGTGGGTGGCGAGGATCGCCCGCTCGGCCCGGGTCGGGTAGTACTCCGCCAGCTTGGTGATGTCGTCGAACAGGCGGCTGCCCCGCTCGTCGTAGAACCACAGTGGCGGCATCGACTTGGGGCTGGCGGTGAGCCCGGCGGCGGCGTCGGCGAGCAGCGCGGCCCGGCGCTCGCCCTGCGCGAGATGCACGTCGACGGTCAGCATCAGCGCAGCGGCCCGCGGGCCAGCCGGGCGCCGCTGAACGCCCAGCGGGCCGAGGGCGGGAAGAAGTTGCGGTAGGTGAGCCGGGCGTGCCCCGGGGGCGTGACGGCGCTGCCGCCGCGCAGCACGTGCTGGCTGACCATGAACTTGCCGTTGTACTCGCCGACCGCCCCGCGGGCCGGCTGGAACCCCGGGTAGGGCAGGTAGGCCGAGCCGGTCCACTCCCACACGTAACCGGCGCCGGCCGGTGCGGCCGCCTCCCACTCGAACTCGGTGGGCAGCCGGGCCCCCGACCAGCGGGCGTAGGCGTCCGCCTCGTAGTAGCTGATGTGGCAGACCGGCTCGTCGGTGGCGACCGGGCGGGGGCCGCCGAGGGTGAACAGCTGCCACTCGCCGGCGTCCTCGAACCAGTACAGCGGCGCCGTCCAACCCTGGTCGAGCACGGTCGCCCACCCGTCGGAGAGCCACAGTTCCGGGCGGCGGTACCCGCCGTCGGCGACGAAGGCCAGCCAGTCGCCGCAGGACACCGGCCGGTCGGCCAGCGCGAACGGCTCCAGCAGCACCCGGTGGCGCGGGGTCTCGTTGTCGAAGCAGAAGCCGTCCCCCGCGTGGCCGATCGCGGCGACGCCGCCCGGATGCTCGACCCAGCGCGCGGCCCGGTCGAGCGTGCCGGCCCGGTGCGGAACGTCGCGGTAGGCGGGGCGCATCACGTTGAGCGACAGCGCGTGCTTGATGTCCATCAGCAGCAGCTCCTGGTGCTGCTGCTCGTGGTTGAGGCCCAGCTCGGTCAGCTCCGCTAGCCCCCCGGCCAGCGGAGCGGCGAGCAGGTCGCGCATCGCCCGGTCGACGTGTTCCCGGTAGGCGGCGACCTCCGCGATCCCGGGGCGGGAGATCACACCGCGCTGCGGGCGCGGCTGGCGGGGCCCGACCGCCTCGTAGTAGGAGTTGAACAGGTAGCCGAATGCCGGGTCGAACGGCCGGTAGCCCTCCCGCGGCTCGAGCAGGAACGTCTCGAAGAACCAGCTGGTATGGCCGCGATGCCATTTCGTGGGGCTGGTGTCCGGCATCGACTGCACGGTCTGGTCCTCGGCCGAGAGCGGGGCGGCGAGCAACTCGGTTTGGGCACGCACGGCCCGGTAGCGCTCCGCCCAGCTCGCCGTCGGACCGGGGTCGCCGCCGCTGTCGTTCAGGGAGATCGCGAGATCTGGAGCTGCGACCTGTGGCTGCGAGGTCACGGACACCCTTCGAACGCTACCCGCCCGGGGGGTGTTCGATGCCTACCGGATGCGGTTCAGGCCGGGCTTCCAGCTCGACGAGCATCCGGGTGTTGCCCAGGGTGTTCGGCTTGACCCGTTCCAGGTCGAGGAATTCGGCGACCCCCTCGTCGTAGGAGCGCAGCAGCTCGGCGTAGACCTCGGACTCCACCGGCGCGCCGTCGGTGACCCGAAACCCGTGCCGGCCGAAGAAGTCCACCTCGAAGGTCAGGCAGAAAACCCGCCGGATCCCGAGCTCCCGGGCGGTGTCGAGCAGCCGCTCGAGCAGGGCGTGCCCGACCCCGCGGCCCCTGGCCTCGGGGGCGACGGCGAGGGTCCGGATCTCGGCGAGGTCCTGCCACATCACGTGCAGCGCCCCGCAGCCCGCGATCCCGGGTCCGGACGCCGGTTCGGCCACCCAGAACTCCTGGATGTCCTCGTAGAGGGTGACCGTCGCCTTGTCCAGCAGGATCCGCCGGCCGGCATAGGTGTCGACCAGCGCCCGGATCGCCGCCACGTCCTCGGTTCGGGCCCGGCGGATTCGCACGAGGGCGGAACCTACCCCGGTCCGGTCAGCCAACGGCCACCGTCAGCGTGGACACGCTCGTCCACGGTCGGTCGATCGAGGGCAGCGGGGCGTGCAGGCGGACCCCGGACTGGGCGGAGAACCGGACCACGAGCTGCGCCGGGTACACCGTCGGTTGCGGCACGAGCAGCAGCCGGTAGCTCCCGCCGGTGATCGCGACGGTGTAGGACAGGCTCAGCGTGACGCTCGCGCCGCGGGGGAGGACCACCTCGGTCAGCAGCTGCTGGCCGCCGTCGAGCGGCTCGACCTCCCCGCGGCCGGGGACCCCGTCGACGGAGAACCCGGTCACCCGGGCGGAGCCACCGAAAGCCAACCCGACCAGCTCGCTGAGCCGCCCCGGATGCAGCGGTCCGGCTACGTAGCTGCCGAGGGCGGCGGGGGCGTCGTTATGCAGATGAAAGGTTTCGAAGACCTCCGCCTGTCCTTTACCGAGAACGACCTGCACGTCGAGCGTGCGGCGGGCGTAGTAGTCGAGCTTGTTGCCGTGCATCGGGCTGTCCCCGAGGTTGTCCACCGTCGCCATCGCGATGTCGCCCCCCGCGGGGTCGACCGCCCCGGCGGCGCCGGCGTCGACCAGCTCCGCCTCGGCGGCGGGGTCGGCGCTCCACAGCACGATGTGCCGCCCGGCGACCTGCGCGGCGAGGGTCAGGATGAGGCTGAGCGTCGGGGGCCGGCCGAGCAGCGTGCGGACCACCCCGCCAGCGGCCCGTTCGAGCCCGACCCGCCGGGCCTGCTGCTGCGCGGGGTCGACCGGGACCGGGCCGTAGCTTTGCACCAGCAGGTCGTAGGCCAGCTCCGGGCCGGTCACCCGGTGCCCGTCGGGGAGCAGCACCGTGGACCCGGTGCTGCCGACGATCGCCGCCATCGCCGGCACGTCGAGCAGCACGACCGCGTCGGGCCGCACGCCGAGGCTGCGCTGGGTCAACCCGGCCAGCACCGTGGCGCTGTCCGGGACGCTCGGGGAGAAGTTGGCGTTCGTCCAGATCGTGGTGTTCGCGCCGAACCCGCCGTAGGAGCGCAGGTAGTCCGCCGGGGCGGGGACCGACGTGGCGTAGGACGGCGACCTGGACAGGCTGGACGTGACGTCGCGGAACGCGCCGACCGTCAGCCGGCCGCTGCTGCTGTGCGCCAGCGCGACCGTCGAGACGAGGCCGCCGGTGCCGCGGATCTCGGCGTTGTTCTCCAGTCCCAGCAGCAGGGTGCGCGGGCCGCCGGCCCCGAGCAGGTCGCCGAGCGCGGCGGTCATCGCGGTGGCCCGGCGCAGGCCGGCGTCGGCGCCGGCGACCCGGCCGCGGGCCGAGCTGACCGCGGACCCGACGAACCAGGGGGTGAACGAGGTCTGGACCCGGTCCAGCCGGTCGAGCGCGCCGGCCACCGCGAGCTCGGAGCCCGCCAGGTCGGTGTGCAGGCGGTCGAGCCGGGTCAGGTCGATCCGGCCGGCGGTGCCGAGGTGCTCGGTGTCCGCGGCCAGCGTTCGGCTCGCGGACAGCAGCGAGACGAATGCGGTGCCGACCGCGCGTTCGGCTACTACGGAGCGCCCGAGCAGCGGGACGTCACCGACCAGCCGGGGTCCGACAGCCGAGAGCAGGCCGAGCGCCGACTGGGCGGAGCGCAGGTCGGCGGCGAGCCGGGGCAGCGTCTGCGCGACGCCGACGTGCTCGCCGGCCGCGAGGTTGCGCAGATCGTCCCGCACCGCGGTCAACCGGTCGCGGACGATGACCGCGTCGACGGCGGCCCAGGCCAGCAGCCCGCACGCGGCGACGACGAGGAGGGCGACCGCGGGTCGGAGCAGGCGTCGACGGCGCGACCGGGACCCGGGCCGTCCCGGCTCGAGCCGTCCCGGCTCGGTCAGGCCCGGCTCGGGCAGTCCCGGCTCCGGCTGTCCCGGCTCGGTCAGGCGGCGGCGCGCCGGCGTCGGCCGGCGACGATCATCAGGGTGCCACCACCGAGGGCCACCCCGCCGGCCAGCGACATCAGCGCGACGTCCGCGCCGGTGAACGGCAGCGCGAAGTGCTCACCGAGCACGACGGTCGGGGGGGTCGCCTTGTGGAACTGCTTGCCCTGGACCTGCGGGCAATTCTGGCTGTACGCCTCGCAGGTTCCGCCGGCGGCCTGGGCTGCGACGGCGGGCGCGATGCTCAGCCCGATCGCAAGGGCTGCGACCGCAGTCGCTCTCGGCAGCCGGACCATCGGACGTCCCCTCGTTGTAGTGGAACAGAGTGTGACGGATTTTTCGACCGGCGGCAAGTGCTTCCTAGGTTCTGCCCGTGACTGGCGGAGCGAAACTCGTCACGCTCCGGATAATTACGGAGCGTAAAGCGGGGTAAAGACGCCTTATCGGGCGATCGACGAGACAACCCGGCTGACTGTGAGTAACCTTCCGCTTACCTGGTCGTTCTCACTGACAGTAGGGCGCGTCACGTCCCCACGCTCCGCTGTCGCGGTCAGTGACCGACCTCATCTGGCTGGAAGGTAGGGGGTGCGCTGCTCGTGAGTGTTATCAGTCGCGAGGAGAACGTCGGCTTCGCGCTTGCTCTCGCGCCGGTGGAACGGCGGATCGAGGGGCTGCTCCAGGCCCGCGAACAGCTGCGCGGTCGGGCGCTGCGCTACGGCGTCAGCCCGTTCCTGGTTGCGGTCGACCTGCTCGCCGTCGTCGTAGCCGGTGCGCTCACCGTCGCGCCGCTCCAGTCGGTCGGTGTCCTCGCCGTGGCGACGCTCGTCGTGTACGGCCTCGGCGGCCTGTACCGGTCGCGCCTCACCCTGTCGCTGCTCGATGACCTGCCCGTTCTCGTCGCGCGCGGACTGGCCGCCGGGGCCATCGCGCTCGCCGTCGACGTCGCCCGCAACGGCCGGGCCGTGCATGCGGGGCTGCTCGGCACCACCGCGGTCTTCGTGGTGGCCGCGGCGCTCGCCCGCACCGTTGCCTACACCGTCGTCCGCCAGGTCCGCAGGAACGGCTTCGTGGCGCACCCGACGCTCGTGCTCGGTGCCGGACAGATCGGCGGCCAGCTCGCCGAGACCCTGCTCGAGCACCCGGAGTACGGCCTGCTCCCGGTCGGCTTCCTCGACTCCGATCCGCTGCTGGGCGAGTCGCAGCGGCCGGTGCCGTTGCTCGGCGGCTACGACGAGCTGGCTCGGGTGATCCACGAGTTCTCGGTCCGCGAGGTCATCATCGCCTTCTCCGGCCAGCGCGAGTCGAACATGATCGACATGTTGCGTACCTGCGACCGGCTCAAGTGCGAGATCTTCTTCGTCCCCCGGCTCTTCGAGATGCACAGCGCGGGCGGGCAGGGGATGGACACGGTTTGGGGCCTGCCGCTGGTCCGGATGCGCCGGGCCGCGTACCGCTCGGCTTCGTGGCGGGCGAAGCGGCTCTTCGACGTCGTCGCCGCGGCCGTCGCGCTCACCGTCGCCGCCCCGCTCATGGGGCTGATCGCCCTCGCGGTCCGCTCCGACAGCGGGCGGGGGGTGCTGTTCCGCCAGGAGCGGGTCGGCGTCGACGGCCGCCGGTTCCAGGTCTACAAGTTCCGCACGCTGCGCCCGGTCGACGACGAGGAGTCGGCTACCCGGTGGAGTGTCGTCGGGGATCACCGGATGGGGCGGGTCGGACGGTTCCTCCGGCGCAGCTCGCTCGACGAGCTCCCGCAGCTCTGGAACGTGCTGACCGGGGACATGAGCCTGGTCGGTCCGCGCCCGGAGCGGCCGTTCTTCGCCGCCGAGTTCGCCCGCTCGCTGCCCCGCTACGTCCACCGCAACCGGGTTCCGGCCGGCCTGACCGGATACGCCCAGGTGCACGGTCTGCGTGGCGACACGTCGATCGCCGACCGGGCGCGGTTCGACAACTACTACGTCGAGAACTGGTCGCTGTGGCTCGACGTGAAGATCATCCTTCGGACCGCGATGTCGGCCGCCCGCGGCGGCTGACCGGGGGCGGGCCGCGCCGCTCGTCGAGGACGGTGGTGACCAGCGCGTTCATCTGCTCGAAGGTGACCTGCTCGTCGAGGTGGGCCGCGGCGAACGCGGCGGTTCCGGCCCGCTCGGTTTCCACCAGTGCCGGCTCGGCCAGCCGCCGCGCGACCGCGTCGACGAGTGACGCGGTCCCGGCGGGCACGACCGCGCCGCGCTGGCTCCCCCCGAGGATCTCGCGGACCCCGGCCACATCGGTGGCGACGATGCTCGAGCCGGTCGCGCAGGCCTCGAGCAGCGCGAGCGAGAGCCCCTCCCACCGGGATGGGAAGACGACCACGTCGGCCGCGGCGTACCAGGACCGCACGTCGTCGGTGGCGCCGACGTGGCGGACACCCTCGCCCGGTGCGCGGAACTCCCCGCCGCCGACTAGCTCCAGCCGCGCCCCGGGGACCCGCTGGCGGACCCGCGGCCAGGCCGCGGCCAGCAGATCCTGGCCCTTCTGTGCCGCGATCCGCCCGACGCACACGGCGAGCGGGCCGGCGCTGAGCCCGAGCGCGGCCCGGGCCGCGAGCCGTTCCTCGGCGGTCGCTGGCGGGAACCGGGCCAGGTCGACCCCGTTGCGCACCACCGCGAACCGGGATCGCACCCCGGCGCGCTCCGCGAGCTCGCGTTCGGCCTCGGACACGCACACCACCCGGTCGGCCCACCTGCCCGCCCATCGCTCCCAGCCGCGGGTTGCCGGCGCGAGCGCCCCGCCGACCGCGAGCCAGGACCAGCCGTGCGGCTGGAACAGCGTCGCGGTCCGCCCGCGCAGCGCCAGGCGACCGGCCAGCCCGGCCGTGGACGAATGCAGGTGCACCAGATCCGGGACCCGCTCGCGCAGCACCGCCGACAGCGCGGCGACCTCCCCGGCCAGCCGGCGCGACGGCCCGCGCCCCGCCGACCAGGCCAGCCGAGGTATTCCGCGCCGGTCCAGCTCGCCGCCCAGCGGCTCACCGGACGGGCAGGCGACCGCCACCTCCACGCCGCGCCGGGCCTGGTCCCCGGCCAGGCGCGCGACGTAGGCCGCGACCCCGCCGTCGGTGGGTTGCGCCACGTGGACAACCCGGGGTGTCGGCACGGAACGCACGTTATCGACCGGCACGGCCCCGTCCCGGAGGTAGCGTCGTTCGGACCCGAGCGAAAGGTCGAACGGATGTCGCAGGACGGCTCGCCGGTCGATGCGCCGGTCCGGGTCCTGCACGTCCTCGCCGGCGCCGGCGTCGGGGGGACCGAGCGGCAGCTGCTGCTCCTGCTGCCCCGGCTGGCCGGGCTGATCGACACCCGCCTGGTCATCATTCGCGGGGGGCGGCTCGCGGCCGACTTCGCCCGGGCGGTGCCGACCGAGCTGATCCCCAAACACGGCAAGGTGGACCCGGTGTTCCTGGCCCGCCTGGTCGCGGCGGTGCGCCGCCAGGCCCCGGACGTGCTCCAGACCTGGGGGACCACGGCCAACGTCTGGGGGGCCGCGGCGGCCCGGCTGGCCGGTGTGCCCCACCTGGTGGTCACCGAAGGCGCCCTCGACGAGTGGAAGGGGCGCCTGCACCGCCGGGTCGACGCCCGGGTCTACCGCTGGGCGGACCGGGTGGTGACCAACTCGGCCGCGGTCCGCAGCTTCCTCGCCGTCGGCAACGGCGGGACCCGATTCGAGGTGATCCCGAACGGGGTCGTCGTGCCGGCCGAGGTCGGGCGCGGCGAGCGGGTTGCTGGACAGGTGGTGTACCTCGGCCGGCTGCATCCGGTGAAGGGCGCGGACCTCCTCGTCGAGGCGATGCCTAGCGTGCTGCGCGCCGTCCCGAACGCCCGCTGCCGGCTGGCCGGACCGGCCGAGCAGCCGGTGGAGCGGGAGTTCGCGGGGTCGCTGCGTGCCCGGGTCGCCGAGCTCGGGCTCACCGAGCGGATCGAGTTCGTCGGCCCGGTCAGCGACCCCACCGGGCTGCTCGGCGCGGCCGCGGTCGTCGTGGTCCCGTCCCGCAGCGAGGGATCCCCGAACGTCGTCTACGAGGCGATGGCGCAGGCCGCGCCGCTGGTGGCGACCGCCGTCGGCGGGACCGCCGAACTGTTGGCGCACGGCGAGACCGGGCTGCTGGTCCGGCCCGGGGACCCGCAGGAGCTCGCCGCCGCCATCGTGGCGTGCCTCACCGATCCGCGGGCGGCAACCGCCCGGGCGCAGTCCGCGCGCGCCATGGCGGCAGCGAAGTTCGACATCGACGTCGTGGCCGGGCTTTGGGCCGCGCTGTATCGCGACGTCACCGCCGTCCCGTCGGCATCGATCCCCGGAGCCGGGCCGTGAGCCATGCCGGCACGAACCGGCTGCCCCTGGCTCGGCCGGCCCGGCTCCGACGGGGCGCCGGTGGCGGCCCCGGCGTCGCCGGCCTGCTCCTGCCCGGTCTGGTCGTCGTAGTCGGTGCCGGCCTCGCGGCGGCCGCCAGCTGGGCGACCGTCCCGGTGCTCGGCGGGCTGGCCGCGCTCGGTTGCCTCGCCTTCTTCGGCGCCCGGCCGCAATGGGCGCTGATCCTGTTCGTGGCCACGATCCCGCTGGAGTACGAGTTCAGGTTGGGCGCGAGCCCGTCGCTGACCATCACCAAGCTGGCCGGCGGGCTGTGCTTCGCCGCGTTCGCCATCTACGCGGTCCGCCAGCGGCGGCCGCTGTTCCTCGACAGCAGCCACCTGCTCATCGTCGGCCTGCTGCTGCTCGCCCTCGCCTCCACCGCGCTCTCGCAATCGGTGTCGGAGGGCACGACCACCACGCTGCGGTACGTGAGCTGGGCGCTGCTCTACTTCGTGCTCACCCAGTTCCCGGGCGACCGGGCGTTGCTCCGCCGGCTGGTCTGGGCCCTGGTCCTGAGCTCCGGCGCCGCCGGCGCGATCGGCAGCTACAACTTCCTGGCCGGGCTCACCCAGCTGGCCGACCTGCGCTACGGGCAGCAGAACGACTACGCCTTCGTGCTCGCGGCGGTCTTGCCGATCGGTGCGTGGCTGGTGCTGAACCAGACCGGATGGCGTCGGATTGTGGCGCTCGTATCGGCCGGATTGATCGCCGCCGGCATCGTCCTCAGCGTTTCCCGAGGCGCGTGGCTCGCGGTCGTCGCGTCCTTCGTCCTGTACGCGGCGGCCAACCGCCAGCATGCCAGCCGGATCGTCGGCCTGGCCCTCGTCGCCGCCGTGGTCACGTCCCTGTTCGTCTACGCCAACCCGGGACGGGTGAGCCAAGGCGTGCAGGCCAAACAGGTGGTCGCCCAGGAGAACGTCGACAGCCGCCTCGCGCTCTATCAGGGCGCCCTTGGCCTGACCGTCCGGCACCCGCTGCTCGGCGTCGGCCCCGGGAACTTCGGCAACTACTACTACCAGATCACCGGCGCCCCGCCGGGAACACCGCCGCTGCTCGTCGTCCACGACACCTACCTCGAGGTCGCCGCCGAGCTCGGCGTTCCCGGCTTCATCTTCTTCATGACCTTCCTCGCCATGTGTCTGCTCCGGCTCAACGGGGCGGTGCGTTCCGGGGCCGGCCCGCCCGGGCTCGCGGGTTTCGTCCGCGCGTCGTTCATCGCGGTGCTCGTCGGGTTTCTCACCTTGTCCGAGGAGTTCTTCGCCCCGGTCTGGCTGCTCGGGGGCCTGGCCACGATCCTGTGGGTGGAGTCGTGCGAGTCCTCCACGTGATCCAACAGATGCGGACCGGCGGTGCCGAGTCGGTCGTCGCGCGGCTGGTGCGGGCGAGCGCCTCCCGCGGCGTGGAGTGCGCCATCGTCGCCGAGCCGGGGGACCTGGCGTCGGAGCTCGACGTCGCCTGCTACCCGATCCGGCTGCTCGAACGTCATCCACTGCGCCTGCCCGGCGCCGTCCGCGACGTCCGGCGGGCCCTCGCGGCGTTTCGGCCCGACGTCTGCCACGTGCACAATCCCGGGATGGCGGTGGTGACCGCCCTGGCGACCCGCCGCCCGGCGCTGGCCACCGTGCACGGTCTGCCGGCCGGCGACTACCCGAGGGCGGCCCGGCTGTTGCGCTGGGGGCGGCTGCCGGTGGTTTCCTGCGGCCCGGGGGTCGACGAGGCGTTGCGCGCGGAAGGGCTCCGGCCGCACCGAATGGTGCCCAACGGGGTCGCGCCGGCCCCCGCCCCGATCGACCGGCGCGACGTTCTGCGCGCGTGGCGGCTGCCGCCGCAGAGCCGGCTGGTGGTCGGCGTAGGGCGGCTCGCCGCGGTGAAGAACCAGGCCCTGGCGATCCGCGCGCTGCCCGAGATGCCGGCGGCGGTGCGGCTGATCCTGATCGGCGAAGGGCCGGAGCGCGATGCCCTCGAGGCGCTCGCCGCCCGACTCGACGTGGCCGGTCGGGTGGTCTTCGCCGGAACCCGGGCGGACGCCCGGGCCATCCAGGCGGTGGCGGACGTCGCCGTATCCACCTCCACCTCGGAGGGCATGTCGCTTGCGATCTGCGAGGCGATGGCCGACCGCCGCCCGGTGGTCGCAACCGACGTCCGGGGGTCGCGGGAGATCATCGATGACGGGCGAACCGGCCTGCTGGTCCCGGCAGGCGACGCCACCGGGTTTGCCGTCGCCGTGACCCGGCTCCTCGACGATCCGGCGCTCGGGGGGCGGCTCGGGGCGGCCGCCGCGGAGGCCGTGTCCGGCTACACCGAGACCGCGATGGTCGACGGCTACCTGGAGCTGTACCGGGAGCTGGCCCGGTGACGCGCCGGCCCCGGGTGAGCCTGGTCATGCCGGCGTACAACGCGGCGGCGACGATCGGCGCCGCCCTGTCCTCGGTGCTCGCCCAGACCCTCGCCGACGTGGAGACCGTGATCGTGGACGACGGCTCCACCGACGCGACCGTCGACATCGCGCGGGCGGTGGCACCCGGGGCGACGATCGTCCGCCAGCCCAACGCCGGAGTCGGCGCCGCCCGGGCGGCGGGGATCGCGGCGGCGCGCGGCGAGCTCATCGCCTTCTGCGATGCCGACGACCTGCTCTTCGACCGCCACCTCGAGGCGCTGTACGCGGTGTGGACCGAGCGGGGGAATGGCGGCATCGCGACGGCGAACGCCTACTGGTGGTTGCCCGGCGGGATCGACGTCCGCAAGCTGCGTCACCGGGGGCGCTTCCCGCCCCCGGCCGAGCAGCGGCGGGCGATCCTGGCGTCGAACTTCCTCTCGACCATGTCGATGTTCCCACGGACCATGGTCGACCACGTCGGGTCGTTCGACCCGACGCTGCGCCAGGGCGAGGACTGGGAGTTCTGGATCCGCGCGGTGCTCGCCGGCTACCCGGTCGTGCACCAACCGCGCCCGCTCGCGCTGTACCGGTGGAGTGTCGACGGGCTGTCCGCGCGGGCGGAGTCGTTCCGGGCCGCCGAGCACGAGATCCTCACCCGGGTGGCCGCCCGGCCGGATCTGACGGATTCGGAAAGGGCCTGGGTGGGCCGCCGGCTCGCCGCCCCGACCCCCAACGACCTCGCCGGGCAGGGCGACCGTGCGCTGCGCGTCGGGCAGTACCGGGCGGCCGCCCGGCTCTACGGCGCCGCGGCCGAACTGATCCCCGACGAGACGCCGCTGGTGCGCAAGGCTCGGATCATGCGGCCGGTACCTTGGCTGGTCGGCCCGGTGCTTCGCCGCCGCCAGCTCGCCCGGGAGGCCCGGCTGGGCATGGACGAGCGGCACGACCGCTGAGCTCAGCTGGAGGCTCCGCGGACCGTCTCCCGGGCCGACCTGGCCCGCAGGTAGGGGCTGCCGTAGCCCACCGAGTCACGCACCCGGGCGCGGTTGAGCACGGTGGCGGTGGGTGTCACTCCGATGATCTTGAGCCGGTCGAGGGCGCGCTTGATGTCCCGCCGGCTCGCCGAGCCTGAGCTGGCGACCAGCAGCGTGGTGCTGCAGAACTTGGCCATCACCCGGGAATCGTTGATCGGCATCAGCGGGGTGGCGTCGAGCACCACCGCGTAGCGGCGCTCCATCTCGCGCAGCACGGCGGGGAAGGCGGAGTCGAGCAGCACGCTCGGATCCTCCACCAGCTCCCCGCTCGTCAGCACGTGCAGGTTCGCCAGCGTCGTCCCCTGGACGGCGTCCTCGAACGGCAGGCCGCGCAGCACGTCCATCAGCCCCGGCGACTTGCGCACCCCGGTCGGCTCCTCGGAGAGCAGCTCCTCGAGCCGTCCCCGTCGCAGATCGCCGTCCACGAGCAGCGTCTCGACCCCGGACCGGGCCAGCGCGACGGCCAGGCCGAACGCGACCGTGGTCTTGCCGTTGGCCACGCCGGGACTCGTGACCAGGACGGAGTCGGCGTCGAACTGGGTGAGCTGGAGGGCCACCCCGAGGTCACGCATCGCCTCGGCTACCGGACGCAGCCGGTCGTCGGTGAGGAGCGCGTCCACGCTGTGGATCCGCGGGACCCGACGGCTCTCCGGGATCTCACCGAACACCTGGATCCCGGCGGCGTGCCGGAGGGCCTCCGCGTCCTCGATCGTCCCGCCGGTCTGATCACGGACCCAGGCGGCGATGAACGCGACGATCAGACCGAGCAGCACCCCGGCGCCGATGGTGACCGTCTTGCGGGGGGAGACCGGTGCGGTGGGCAGGACCGGCGACTCGATCTCGTCCACCTTGATCAGGATGTTGCCGCCCAACTGCCCGGCCTTGACCCGGGTGTTCAGGGCGGTGACGTAGGCCGCCGCCGACAGTTGGGCGTCCAGCGGGCTCGTCGAGTTGGTGCTCAGCTTGAGAATCGTCGGGGCGTTCGGGAACGTCGAGACCTTCGCGTCGGTGAGGGCGTAGTTGCCCGGCTGGGTCGCGAGCTGCGCCCGGGCGATCACCCGGGTGTCGGCGGCGGTGATCTCCTCGGCGTAGGCCGGCGTGAGCACGCCGATCTGCGGCAGGATCTCCAGCGCCAGGGCCGGGTTCGCCGCGGTGGTGACCGGGGTCAGCGAAAGCGTGGCGGACGCCTGGTAGACCGGGGTCTGCAGCTCCAGGGCGCCGATCGACGCGCCGATCACGGCCAGCAGCGCCAGGACGAAGGTCACCCAGCGCCGGCGCAACACCGCGAGGACGTCGGGCAGGTTCATCGGGCTCCCGGCAGCTGAAGGTTTCGAGCGTCTCAGGATAGTGGCGCAGCATCGGAGTTCCCGGGGCGGATCCGCCAGGCCTGGGAATTGCCCCGGCGGCCCTGTTTCGCCTCGACCTCTGGCCGTCGATGACCATCCGTGACCGAAAATTGCGACAAACCGGCGCATATCACCGAGAAAAAATACTCAGGGTCACCCCAATGGGCGGGTCAGCGTTCGCCCGAATGCCCCGATCCCCAAAGAGAAGCGACGCACCTCGACGTCGTGGGGATCCGGAGGCGGAAGTGTTCAGGCGAGCGTTCACCATCGTGGTTGCCGGTGCGGCAGCGGCCACCTCGCTGATCGGTACCGCCGGGCAGGCGTCGGCGGCCACGCTCCCCAACCCCGCGACCGGCCTGATGGCGCTGCGCTCCGGGGACCTGCCGGCCGCCACCCAGCTCGGCCGGTACGACGTGATGGTGCTCGGCCAGCCCTCGGAGTGGGCGCAGATCCCCGCGCTCAAGGCGGCCGACCCCTCGCTCAAGGTCTACATCTACAAAGACGTCCAGGCGACCACGACGAACGAGGTCGTCGGAGGCGTGGACCAGACCCCGCTCACGACCGGTGTCGGGTACGCCGAGGCCGCCGCATCGCACCCCGAATGGTTCCTCCAGGACACCACCGGAGCCCGGGTGCCGTTCGACGACTACGCCGGGGACTGGTGGATGGACGTCGCATCCCCGAGCTACCAGGCCGCCTGGGCGGCCAACGTCGCCGCCGACGTTCACCGCTACGGGGCGGACGGGGTGATGATGGACGACGTCAACGCCGCCCTCGGATTCCACCTGGCCTCCGGCACGACCCTCGCGAAGTACCCGACCGACGCCTCGTGGGCCGCGGCCACCCAGAGCTTCCTCGAAAGCGTCGTCCCGGCGCTGCACGCCTCCGGTGTCCAGGCGATTGCCAACATCAGCGAGCCGTGGAGCACCAACTGGGAGCCGCTGTGGCAGCGGTGGGTCGGCGACGTCGACGGCGTGATGTACGAGTACTGGTCCAAGTACGGTCACGACTCGAGCTACGCCCGCCTCGGCGACGCGGGCTGGGGTTGGCAGATGCAGCAGGCCGACGACGTGGAGTCCGCCGGCAAGATCTTCCTCCCGGTGACCTACGGCGACATCAACGACACCACGTCCCAGACCTACGCGCGGGCCAGCTTCCTGCTGACCTGGAACGGTGGCCAGGCCGGGCAGATCTGGTCACCCACCTCGACGAACACCGATCCCTGGCAGCCGGCCTGGACCGCGTCGGTCGGTACCCCGACCGGGGCCCGGACCCAGCTCGCATCCGGGGTGTGGCAGCGGCAGTTCACCGCCGGCCAGGTGCTCGTCAACCCCAGCACCACGGCGACGGTGACCGTTCCGCTGGGCGCGACCTTCACCGAGCCGGACGGCACGGCGGTCAGCGCGGTGACCCTCGGTCCGACCCAGGCGGCGGTGCTCCAGTCCGCCGCGGACCCCTCGACGGCGTCAACCCTGCTGGCCGCTCGCGGGGGGGCCGCGTCGCCGGTTCCGGCGACAAGCGCCAGCGCCCAGTCGACGGTCGCCTCGATCGCCTACCCGCCGGGCGCGGCCACCGTGCTCACCGTCGAGGGCACCGACCACGCGGTGTGGATGGCCCGCGGAAGCGGCGGGGGCTGGCATGACCTCGGCGGGGTGACCACCGCCGCACCGGCCGTGGTCAGCATCCCCAACGGCTCGGGCTCGTCCGAGCTCGCGTTCTTCGCGATCAGCAGCAACCGTCGCGTCTATGTGCGCACCCTGAACCAGGGGTGGACGCAGTTCGTCGGGGCCGGCGCCTGCCTCGACGCCCCCGGTGCCGTGGTGACCGACGCCGCCGCCTTCGGCAGCGTTCCCTCCTGGTCCGACGGGCAGGCCGTCGTCGTCTCCTGCGAGAGCACGAACCACCTGCTCTACTACGCGGTGGCGCCGGTGCCCGCGAACGGCTCCGCTCCGCACGCCGGGGGTTGGACCCGCCTCGGCGGCCGCCAGGTGGACAGCGGACCGGCCATCGCCTCCGTCGACGGGCGGGTCAGCTTCTTCGCCGACGGGACCGACGGCCGGGTGGACACGCTGACCCTCGGCGCTGGTAGCCACTGGCAGACGCTGCCGTGGACGTGCTTCGGCCGCCCGGCGGTGGCGACCGTCGCCTCGACGACCACGTTCTTCTGCCGCACCCATGGCGGCAACGCCCTGGTCGCGGAGGGGAGCCCGGCGGGCTGGACCGGACCCCGGTTGCTGGCCGCCCGGCTGACCGGTGCCGTCGGCCTCGCCGCCGACGCCGCGGGCCGCACGTTCTACGTCCAGGGCCCGAACGGCCTCTACTCGCGCAGCGGCACCACCGGTTGGATCCGACTCGACCGGGCCGTTTTGAACGGGGCCGGCGCGGTCGGCACCTGAGCGACCCGGCGCAGGAGGCTCACTGGCGCACCATCCGCTCCAGGAGCGCCACCAGCGGCGCCGCGGCCGCCGCCGGTCCGTGCCGGGCCTCGATGTAGGCGCGGCCGGCCGTGCCCCGCCGGGCGCGCTCGTCGCCGTCGGTCAGCAACCGGGCCACCGCGGACGCCAGCTCACCGGAGCTGGTAGCCACGACCAGGCCAGGATTGGGCGCCAGGCCCTCCGCCCCGGGCGGCGTGCACACCACCGGAACGGCGCTGGCCAGGGCCTCCAGCACCTTGACCTTGGTCCCGCTCCCACGCCCCGGCGGGAAGACGAGCACGGACACCGACCGCAGGAACCCGGCCGCCGACTCCACCGGCCCGGTTACGGTGACCCCCGGTCCGGCCAGCTCGGCGGCGAGCCGGTCGGTCCCCCGACCGGCGACGTGCAGCCGAGCGTCCGGCAGCAGCGCGCGGACCAGCGGCCAGACCTCCCGGCAAAGCCGCAGCATCGCCTGCCGGGTCGGCGCCCACGAGGCGGTCCCGATGATCCCGGCGACCGGCGCCACCGGCCCCGCGGCCAGCGGGTAGTCGGCCGGGTCGATCGCGAGCGGGACGACCGCCGTCCCGCCGCCGGGGCGCCCCGGACGCAAACCGGCCAGCACCTCCGCGGAGTTCGCCACCAGCCAACGGCTGTCCCCGATCGCCCGGCGCTCGGCCCGGGCGAACTCCAGCCGGTGCCGGAACGCGGGCCGCCAAGGCGCGCCGAGCGGGGCATCGCGGCGCGCCCGGTAGTGCAGGTGCAGCGCGGTCGGCCGGTCGGCGACCTCCCGGGATAGGCAGGCCGTCTCGATCTGGTCGAGGTAGACGGCGTCGGAGCGCCCGGCGGCCTCCCGCACCCGGTCGGCGAACGCACCGCGGGCCAGATCCGCGACCGGGTGGCGCAGCCGGTCCCAGCGGCCGGCCGTCGTGCCCGGCACCGCGACGATCTCGACGTCGAGGTCGTCGGGCGGGTCGCCGGGGGCCGCGAACTCCTGGCGCGGGGCGAGCGTTTCGACGTCCACCCCGCAGGCGCGCAGCCCGCGCAGCAGCGCGACCATGCAGCGGCCGGCCGCCCCGCCCTCGACGAGCGGGGGTTGGGCGGTCACCACCAGCAGCCTGGTCACCGGCCGCTCCCCTCGCTCGGCGCGAACTGTAACCGCCCGCGTCGGCTCGGCTCACTACCCTGGGCGGACGGGACGGAGGGCACAGTGGCTGAGGCTCCGCAGCTGTCCGCTGTGGTGGCGACCCTCGGGCTGGCCGATGTCGAGCGGACCGTGGCCGGGCTGCTCGCGGCAGCCGGCGCCGGCGGGATCTCGATCGAGGTCATCGTCGTCTGGCAGGCGGATTCGCCGCCGCCGTCGCTGGGCCCAGCCCGCGTGCTCGACGTGTACCCGGCGGGACTGTCGTATGCGCGCAACCGGGGACTGGCCCTGGCTTCCGCCCCGCTCGTCGGGTTCGTCGACGACGACGAGGTGGTCGATCCCGGCTGGGCCGCCGGGCTGGTCGACGGGTTCTCGACCAACCCGGATGCGGCGGCGGTGTTCGGTGCCGTCGCCGCGCTCGACGAGGAGGGCTTGCCGTACTGCGTCGTCGAAGGAACCGAGCTGCGGGTGTTCCGGCGCCCGACGACACCGCCGTGGGTGGTCGGCACCGGTGGCAACATGGCCTTCCGGCGTGACCGGCTACAGGAGATCTCGGGGTTCACTGTGGAGCTCGGGGCGGGGGCGCCCGGCCGGTCGGCGGAGGAGTCCGACGTGATCGTCCGGCTGCTGCGCGCCGGCCATCCGCTGGTGTGGACGCCGGACGCCGTCGTCTACCACCCGTCGAAGACGCCGGCCGAGCATCTGGCCAGCCGCGAGCCCTACGCCTACGGCACCGGCGCGCTGGCCCGACGCCATCGCGACCTGGGGCTGGCCGCCCGGTACGGGGTGGCGATCGCCCAGAGCTGGCGCACGGGGGTGCTCTCCCGGGATCGCCAGCGGCGGCGGGAGGCGGTGCGGACGGCGGCGGGTTTCACCCGGGGCCTGGCCTCCGCCGGACGCCCGCGAAGTCCCGAGCCACGGCTGGGCCGGATGCCCGCCGGCATGGCGGCGGAGCTGGCCGGGATGTCGCTGCGGCCCGGACCGGCGGTCTGGGCCAGCCAGCCCCGGTTCCGCTACCGGGCGGCCGACCTGGATCTGGCGGTCCTGCCCGGCGCCCCGGACGGCACCGCCGGCCTGGTCCACCGGGACGCCCGCTGGATCCTCGAGCGGCGCTGAGCCCGCCCGCTCAGGCCCACCGGGTCCAGCCCGACCCGAAGTCCGGATCGCTCCGCCACAGCTCGAGCGCCGTCTCGACCGGGAGCGTTCCGAGGCGGGACGCGGCCCCCGCCCCGGCCCCCGCCCCGGCCTCGGCCCGCACCTGGCTGGTCACCGCGGCGTGCCGCGCCCAGCACAGCAGCGCGAGACCGCCGACGTCGGCCTCGCTGAGCGCAAGCGCCTTCGCCATCCGGCGGATCCAGCCGAACAGCAGCCCGGAGGAGGCCGCGGAGCCGTCGAATAGGGCCCGTAGCGACGGCGCGGTCCAGTCCGCACCGTCGAGCAGCGGGAGCGCGTGCAGGGCGAAGTGCAGGAGATCCCACAGTGGCTGGCCGTGCTCGGTCGCCCACTCCCAGTCGACCAGCATGAACGCGTCCCCGTCGACGAGGATGTTGCCGCCGGCGAGGTCCCCGTGCTGGAACACCGTCGGCACCCGGTCGAGCACGCCGAACGCCTCGGCTGGCAGGACCGCAGCGAGCTGCCGGCGGAGCCGGCCCCGCTCGTCACCCGCCCGGTTCGCCGGCCCGGAGGTTTCGCTGGCCACGTCGACGAGCCACTCGGCCAGCGCCTCGAGCAGCCCTACCTTGCGGGCCCGCGGGGCCGGGCCGCGCAGGATCAGCTCGAGGTTCGCGCCGGGCACCGCCGACTGGACGCAGACGTGATGGGGCCCGACGTCGGTGCACCCGAGGGCCCGCGGTGCGCGTTCGGCGACTGCCGCACCCGCCGTCGCGGCCGCGGCCAGCCCCCGCTCCTCGCGGCCGAAACTCGGCAGCCGACCAGGCAGTCGGGCGAACTTCGCCACGGCGGTAGGCCGGCCGGCGCCGGGGGCGAAGAGGAAGAACGAGCTGCGCTTGCTGGCCGCGCCACCCTCGGCCGTGTAGAACCAGCCCCCGCCGGGCGGCACGCCAGCCGCCGACGCTGCGGCCACCACTACCGCCGGTGGGCCGGCCGCGCGGCCGGCCAGCCGCAGGGTCGGCAGCCGGGGGGGCGCGAAGCCGGCGCCGACGCTGAGTGCGGCTGTGGCCTGCCGGACCCGACCGGCCCGGTTGCGTGCCACCGTCCACGTTCCGACCGCATATCGGGCAGCCGCCCGATGACCGGTCGGCGCGAGCACGCGGGGGGAGTGCAGGTCGGGCACCGCGACCACCCGGCGCCGACCGGCCCCGCTGTCCAGCAGGACGACCTGCGCGGCGCCGAGCGCCAACGCGGCGTCGGCGTCGCGGTTCAGGGCGAAGACCGTGTCCTCCGGTCGAGCCCGCTCCGGGGCGACCGGCTCGACCCCGGCGGCCAGCAGCGCGTCGCGCCAACCGGCGAGCGCGCCGACCAGCACGGCCGTGCTCGGCAGCCGGGGGAGCAGGAACCTCGAGTCGAAGCGGCGGATGTGGCTCGCGCCGCCACCCTCGCTGAGCATTCTGCGAGGATAGGTGCGAGCAGACCGACCTTGAGGGGGTTCGTGAGCCAGGCCCCGCCCGAGGAGTCACCGGGGAGCGAGTTCCTCGCTCGGACGACCGGGAGCAACGCGGTCGGGGGCCTGCTGTGGACTCTGCTGTCGAACCTGACCGCCCCGCTGCTGCTGCTCACCACGTCGGTCGTGGCGGCCCGGTTCCTAGGTCCGACCGGCATGGGGCAGCAGAGCTTCATCGCCTTCGCGTCGCTCTCGCTGGGGTTGGCGTTGTCCTCGGGAATGTCCAGCGCCCTGTACCGCTATGTCGGGACCTCCATCGGGATGGGTCGGGGTGCCGCCCTGCGCGGTGCGCTGCGCCGGGTGTGGGTTTTGCAGTCGGTCGCGGCCGTCGCCGACTTCGCCGGGCTGGCGGCGATCGGCCTGACCCACACCAACTCGACGATCCGGCTGGCCTGGATCCTTTCGGCTGCCACCAGCGGGCTCACCGTCCTGCAGACCGTCCCGTCGGCCATCCTCATCGGCGCCCAGCGCTGGCGGCAGGCCGGTGTTATCGGCCTGCTCACCGGCGTGGTCGCCACCGCGGCCACGGCGGCGGTCCTGGCCGCCGGGTGGGGGATCCCCGGCATGTTCGGGGTCGAACTGATCGCGGTCGCGGTCAACGTGGGGTGGGTGCTGGCCCGGTCCCGAGCCACCGTGCGCGAGCTGATCCCCACCGTCGGCGACCCGGAGGAGCTCACCGGCGAGATCCTCCGCTTCGCCGGGCTGGCCACCGCCCAGACCCTGCTGGCCTACGTGGTCTGGCAGCGTTCGGAGTTCTTCTTCCTCAGCCGCTACACGGTCGCCGCGCAGATCGCGGTGTTCTCCATCGCCTACGCCTCGGCCACCGCCGTCCAGCGCGTGCTCGAAGGCATTACCGCGGTGCTGCACCCGGTGCTCGCGGCCATGCTCGGCGCCGGCCAGCACGAGCGGATCCGGGTGGCCGTCGGCCGGGCCGCCCGGCTGGTTCTGTTGGCCACGCCACCCATCATCGGCGGCCTGCTCGCGGTGGGTCCGGAGGCCCTGCGCCTGATCTACGGCGACGCTTACCGCCAGACCGGCCCGGTGCTCGTCATCCTGGCCGCGGTCATCCCCCTGGTCATCGTCGCCCGGGTCGGCGCGTCGATCCTCAACGTGCTGCGCCGGCTCTGGGTGCTGATGGGCTGTCTAGCGGTGGCGACCGTCGTGGACATCGCGCTCTGCCTCGCCCTCATTCCCCGCCACGCGGCGCTCGGCGCGGCGGTGGCGAACACCGCCGCCCAGGCGGTGGCGGCGGTCCTCGAGATCATCGCGGCCGTGCGCATCGTCGGGCCGGTGGAGTGGCGGTTCCCCGCGATCACCCGCGGCCTGCTCGCTACCGGGGTGAGCGCGGCAGCGGCGGTCGTTGCGGTGCGGGTGGTCGGCGGCGTCGCCGGTGTCGCCGCCGGGGTGGTCGCCGGCACAGCCGCCTACGCGGTGGCTGCGGTTCTCGTGCGGCCATTCCCCTCGACCGACCTCGACTGGCTGGAAGCGGCCGCCGGCGACCGGCTCGGCGGCCTGGTTCGCCGGGTCTGCCATCTCGCCCGCTGGGCCGCCCGGCCGGCTCCGCCGCCCGTCATCGCCGTGCCGCCGGAGGCATGACCATGCGCATCGTCCTGCTCACCTCAGAACTGCCCGAGTCGCCGTCCCGCGGCGGCATCGGCACCAACACCGCGGCGCTGTCCCGGGCGCTCGCCGATCGTGGCCACGACACGCTCGTCCTCGTCCTCGACTCGTCCAGCAGTGAGGTCCGCGAGGGCCGGCTGACCACCCGGCGCCTCCGGTATCGCTGGCTGCCCGACCGCCGGGCCGAACTGCTGGTGAACCGGGCCCGGCTGGCCGCCGCCAGCCGGCGGTTCCACCCGGACGTGGTCCACGCCGCCGAGTGGGGCGCCCTCGCCTGGGCGGTATCGCGCGGACTGTCGATCCCGGTGGTGACCCGGCTCGCCACGCCGACCTATCTGGTCGAAGAGCTCAACGGCCGCCCCGAAGACCCGAACAGCGCTTTGCTGCGCCGGTTGGAACGGGACCAGGCCCGGCACAGCCGCCGGGTGTACGCCCCGAGCCGGGCCATCGCCGAGCGAGTGGGCCGGGACTGGGGCCTTCCCGAGTCGCGGCTGGGCATCGTGGTGAACTCGCTCGACGTGGCAGCGGTCCGCCGGGCGGCCGGCGGACCGGTCCCGATGGCGCTCCCGGCGCGGTTCGTCGTCTTCGTCGGTCGGCTCGAACATCGCAAGGGGATCGCCGTCCTCGGCCCGGCGCTGGCCGACGTGCTGGCCCGTAACCCGGAGCTGCACGCTGTCGTCATCGGCCGCGAAGTCCCCGGGGATCCCAGTGTCTCGCAGTTCCGGGCGGCGGTGGCCCCGGTCGCCGAGCGGGTGCACCTGCTCGGCGAACTGCCGCCCGACACGGCACTGGCCGTTGCGGCCCGCGCGGAGATCGCGGTCGTCCCCTCGCTGTGGGAGAGCTTCGGCTACGTCTGCGTGGAGGCCATGGCGCTCGGGCTGCCGGTGGTCGTGTCCCGCGCCGGCGGCCTCGTGGAGATCGTCGAGGAGGACGAATCCGGCCTGGTTGTGCCGCCGGGCGACGTCGCCGCCCTGGCCGGTGCGCTGCACCGGCTGGCCAACGATCCGCCGACCGGGCGCCGCCTCGCCGCGGCCGGCCGGCGGCGGGCCGCGGACTTCGACATCGGCCGGGTCGTCGAGCAGCTCGAAGCGGAGCTCGCCGCGGCCGCCGGCGCAAGTTCCGCGGCCGCCGGTTCGCGTCGGTTCGGCCCGGAGGTCTTCCATCAGGGCTACGCCCGCTGGTTCCAGCCCGATGACGCCGCGAACCCGTTCCAACGCAGCTATGCGCGCAAGCGGGTCCGGGTCCTGGCCGAGTTCGCCCAGTCCGCCGACCTTCGGATCCTCGACGCGGGCGGCGGCCCCGGCCGGATCGCCGAGCCGCTCGGTCGCCGACACCGGGTAACGATGTGCGACCTGTCCGCGGAGATGCTCGCGCTGGCCCGCGCCCGGTGCGGCCCCGGGGTAGCCGTGGTCCGGGCCGACGCGCGTTCCCTTCCTTTCGCCGACGGCGCCTTCGACGCCCTCGTCGCCATCGACCTGCTCTGCCATGTTGGCCAGCTCGAGCCGGCCCTGCGGGAGCTGGCCCGGGTGCTCCGGCCCGGCGGCCGGCTGATCTTCGACACCACCAACGGCCGCCCCTGGTGGGTGCTGGCCCACCCGGCCTATGTCAACTGGCGACCGCGCCGTCTGGTCCGAACCATGGCCGCTCGTGGCGTGCTTCCGGAATGGCCCGAGGTCCGCCACCACCTGCCCGCCGAGGTGCGCACCGCCGCCGCGGCGGCCCGCCTGGACCTGCGGCCGGTCGCCGGCATCGGCCGGCTCGGGCTGGTCAAATGGCACGTGTGGCAGGCCGTGCGGGCGCCCGGGTGAGGCCTTCGCTGCTGCTCTACCTGACGGCCAACGATGACGTGCAGCGGGTGGCGGTCGGGCCGGCGCTCGCCGCGCTCGCAGTCGCGGCCGGTTGGCGTTTCGAGTGTTACTACGACCGGCTCGCGCTGGGCCGGCACTTCGGGGGCGGGGAGACCTCGGGGCTCCGGCCGGGTTTCGCCGGCGGGACGCCGCTGGCCGGTGGGCGCCACACCGACCAGCTGTGCCGGTTGGCCGGCCAGTACCCGACGGTCGTCGTCGGCGACGGCCGCAGCGCCATGTGGGGGCCGCTCGCGGACGCCGGATCGGAGCCTCTGGTCGATTCCGACGACCCGGCCACCATCTACGAGGCGGTCTGTCGCCGGCTCGATCGTCGACCACCGGACACCGTCTACGTCGTGGACGCCGAGCCGCGGTTGGTGACCGGACTGCAGACGGCTCCCTATCTGGCACCGGAGTTCCTGTCCGGCCCGCCGGCCCTCGGGATCGAACTGTCGGCCGACGCCGATGCGCTGGGCCGGCTGACCGACATCGGCGTGCACCGTTTCGTCGGCCTGTGGCCCGAGCCGGCCCGGTCCGCACGCTTCCCCGTGCGGCTGGAGCAGCCGAGCGGTGACGTGGCTCTCGACACCTACGCGTCGTTCACGTCCGACCTCGCGGGGCGTTACGCGGCTTGGGGATCGGGAGTGCTGCTGGCCGATCCGGACCTCACCGCCGCGCAGCTGTCGCGAATCGCGCACCGTCGGCTGATTCCCCTCTACGGCCGGCCGCAGCGGGCGATCCTGCAGCGGGCCGCCGCCAGCATCCGGCGGGCCGAGGAGCCGGTGCTCGGCCGCCAGTACGACGACGACGACTTCGTCGAGCTGGGTCGACTCGGCCACGGCCTGCAGGTCGTCGACCCGGGGCCACCGTTCGAGGCGTCACCCGGGCTGGCGGCGGCGCTGCCCCGTGACATTGCGTCGGCCGTCGAGCCGGCGGACGCCGAGCTGGCCGGGTGGGCGGACGAGGGTCGGATCCTCGTCACCTTGTGCTTGTGGGCCGGCATGATCCGTGAAGTCGACGCCATCCCCCGGTTGCTGGATCTGGTTCTGGACACCGGGCTGCGGGCCGGGCTGATCGTGACAACCGAGACGATCCGGGCCGGCGACGCGCTGCTTCCGCTGGCCGTCGAGGTGGACCGAGGCGGCCTGCTCGGTCGGCTCGAGCCCGTGCTGGGCAGTACCGGACACGGGGTCGCGGCGGAATGGGACCTGCCCGACGGCGTGCTCGCTGATCGGCTGGTCAGCGCCTGCCGCAGCTTCGCCGAGTTGCCGGCGCCGCTTCGCCCCCGTGGCTGGTGGCCGCTGCTCGACACCCCGCTGCGCCGGAGCGTGCCGCCGCCGGTGCGTCTGGACGGTCATCCACGGTTGCTGTTCACCCGGCGGGCCGAAGTTCACGTGGAGGGTGCCGAAGCCGCCGGGGGCGGTGGCTCCCGAGTGCACGCTCGCCGGTTGGCCGGCGAGATCGTGCGGCGGGCCGGGGCGGAGGCGCTGTTCGGCGAGCGGCGGCCCTTCGACGGCCGCCGCCCCGGGGCCTTCGAACCGCGGATCGGAGCTGCCGTGGCGGACTGCGGCCTCGAGTACATGTTCACCAAGGCCGGCTTCGGCCGGCAGCGCGTGCTCTGGCGGCGCGACGGGTTCGTGGCGCTGCCGTTCACCGCCGGCCACTGGGATGGTTGGTCGCCGTTCTACACGGTGCGCCGGGCCGGCGACATCGAGGCCGCGGAACGGCGGCTGCGGCTGCGCCGCGGGCCCGGCTGGTTGGTCAGCACAGTCGACAGCCCACTGTTCGCGCTGGCCGGAGAGGTGTGGGAACACGGTGCCCAGCTGCACCGGCTCGCGGCCCGCGTCGCCGGCGGCGACCGTCTGGTCAACGTGACCCCGTCGGTGCTCGCCCGCTACGCGCGGCTGCTCGACGACCGGAGGCTGGGCTCGTGACGAGCGTGCTGGACGAGCTGGACGCGGCGGCCCCGGGACCGGTGATCGTGTGGGGCTCGCTTCCCCCGGAAGGCCGCGACTACGACCTGGTCTGCGTCCCGCAAGACGCCGCTCCGTTCGCGGCAGCGCTTCGAACGCTCGGCTTCTCCGTGCACCGGCCGGCGACCCGTTGGATCCGAGTGAGCGACTGCGAACTCCAGGTCGTCGACCTCGTCCCGGCCGACCGCCTCGGCATTCCGGGGCCGGAGATCGCGGACCTGTTCGCGGCGGCCCTGCCGCTTCCTGGCCACACCCGGATGTTCGTGCCGGGTCCGGTGCACGAGCTGCTCCTGCAGACCCTCAAGGGAACCCCCGGGGTGCCACTGCCACGGCATCGGCGGGCCCGTTTGGAGATGGCCCTCCGCGCGGACGCCGACGGGTGGGAGCACGCGTGGTTGCGGGCCACCCGCTGGGGCATCGAGGAGGACCTCGAGCGGCTCAAGCTCGCCTGGCGCACCGGGCTGCCGCTGGCCGCCCCCGTGCCGCGCCTGCGCTCGCGGGTCCGGTCCCGGGTCAGGTCGCGGATCCGGTCACCGATGAAGCGACCGGACCGCGCAACCGGGTGGCTCGTGAGCCTGTCCGGGCTGGACGGGTCCGGGAAGTCGCTGCAGGCCAGGCTGTTGCGGGCGGCGATGGACAATCTCGGCCAGGACACCGTGATCGAGTGGGCCCGGCTAAGCCACAATGCCGGGCTCGACACGATCGCCCGGCCGGTGAAGCGGCTGCTGTCGATCCGCACGCGTCCCGGTCCGGCGACCGGGCCGGAGCCCGCCGGGGCGGCGTCCGATCCCGCCCCGCAACCAGCCCCGCGACCAGCCCCGCAACCAGCCCCGCAACCAGCCCCGCAACCAGCCCCGCGGCGGGTCGATCACCGCCTCGTCACCCAGTCGTGGGCACTCATCGTCGCGCTGGCGAACGCCTTCACCTATCGGCGGGTTGTGCGCCGGCACACCCGCCGGGGCCGCAACGTGATCTGTGACCGCTACCTGCTGGACTCCTACGTGCAGCTGCGCTTCCGCTACGGGCGGCAGCGCGAGTTCGCCCTGCAACGCCTGCTGCTGCGGATCGTGACCCCCCGACCGCAGCTGTCCTACCTGCTGGTCGTCCCGCCGGAGACCGCCAACTCGCGCAAGGCCGACCAGTTCACGTTGCCGGAGCTCGGCGAGCAGGCTCAGCTCTACGTCGAGGAGTCAGCCCGGTTGCCGGTGCGCGCCATCGACGGGTCCCGTGCCGCGGAGGAGGTGTTCGCGCAGATCGTCCGCGAGGTCCTCGACGAGCTGCCCGAGTGACCCACCCGGTCGGCGCCGTCCGGCGGCGGTCGATGCCGCACCGCGGCCGGTACGTTGCGTTCGTGCAAGCGTCCCCCAGCCGGCTGGCCCGCACCAAGGCCGCGCTGCCCTGGCCGGCGAAGGCCGTCGCGAAGATGGTCCTGGCCCGGCTGCCGGTGCCATACCGGTGGTGGAAGAAGCTGTCGCTGTTCGAGCACGGCCGGATGGACGATCCCGGCTACGTGCTTGGCGTCGTCCGCGAGCACGTAGCCGCGCTGGGCCGGCCGCTCGAGGGCGCCACCTGCCTGGAGCTCGGCCCCGGGGACTCCCTGGCGTCAGCCCTGGTGCTGGCCGCACTCGGCGCCGGCCGGATCCTGCTCGTCGACGTCGGCCCCTTCGCGACCGTGGATCTCGGCGCCTACGCGCGATTGGCCGCCGGCCTGCGCGAGCAGGGGCTGCCGGTCCCGACGGTCGAGACGGCCGGGTCGGTGCCCGCGATGCTCGACCGCCTGCACGCGACGTACCTCAGCGACGGTCTCGCCTCCCTGCGCGGGATCGCCTCCGCAAGCGTGCATCTCGTCTGGTCGCATGCGGTGCTCGAGCACGTCCGCCGCGCGCAGGTGGCCGACACCCTCGCCGAACTGCGCCGGGTCAGCGCTGCCGACGGGGTCTCCTCGCACCGCATCGACCTGCGCGATCACCTGGCCGAAAGCCTCAACAACCTACGGTTCCCCCGCGCCCTCTGGGAGTCCAGGCTCATCGCCGGGTCCGGGTTCTACACCAACCGGATGCGGCATCCGGACTGGCTCGCCGCCTTCGCCACCGCCGGCTTCGAGGTCGTTACCGACGAGCCGCAGCGGTGGCCGGTGATTCCGCTGGATCGCCGTCGCCTGGCCGGCGAGTTCCGCGGGCTCCCCGACCCCGACCTGCGTGTCCTCGACGTCCGGATCGTGGCTCGCCCCGGCTGACCGCTCGCGTCCGCTTCGCAGTCGAGTAGAGTCGGCGCATGCGAGTGCCGGTCGTCACCCTCCTTCTCGGGCCGCGCTGACCCGGTACGTCCGGCAGGTGCGGCAGCCCTCCCCGGAGGGCTTTTTTCATGCCCCGGCTAGCCCTCGGCTAGCCCCGGCTAGCGTGGCGCCGATCGACCGAGGAAGGACCCGATGACCGACACGGAGTCGACAGCCGCGGCGGAGCCGGGGTCCCGCGACGGCTACGACCCGCATGCCCTGGTCGACCGATGGCTGCCGGTGTGGGACGACCTGCGGCTCTACGAGACCGCCGGACCGGAAGACCCACGGCCCCGCCGGTACGTGCTCGACATGTTTCCCTACCCGTCCGGGGACCTGCACATGGGCCACGCGGAGGCGTTCTCGATCGGCGACGCGGTGGCCCGGTTCGCCCGGATGCGCGGCTACAACGTGCTGCACCCGATCGGGTGGGACTCCTTCGGTCTGCCCGCCGAGAATGCCGCCTTCCGGCGCGGGCTCGACCCCCGCGTGTGGACCTACGACAACATCGAGGTGCAGGCGGAATCCTTCCGCCGGCTCGGGATCTCCTTCGACTGGCGGATCAGGCTGCACACCTCCGATCCCGAGTACTACCGCTGGACCCAGTGGTTGTTTCTCCGGTTGTTCGAACGCGGTCTCGCATACCGCAAGGCGTCGCCGGTGAACTGGTGCCCGGTGGACCAGACCGTGCTGGCCAACGAGCAGGTGATCGCCGGGCACTGCGAACGTTGCGGCGCGCAGGTCACCAAGCGCACCCTTACCCAGTGGTTCTTCCGGATCACCGACTACGCCGACCGGCTGCTCGACGACATGGCCGAGTTGGAGGGCCGCTGGCCCGGTCCGGTGCTCACCATGCAGCGAAACTGGATCGGCCGCTCGACCGGGGCCTACGTCGATTTCCGGATCGAAGGTCACGCGGAACCCGTCCGGGTGTTCACCACCCGCCCGGACACGCTGTTCGGTGCGACGTTCTTCGTCGTCGCGGCCGACGCACCGCTGGCCGCGGAGCTGTGCGCCGAGGAGCAGCGGGGCGCCTTGCAGGCCTACGTCGACCAGGTCAAGTCGACCAGCGAGATCGAACGGCTGGCGACCGACCGGCCCAAGACCGGGGTCTTCCTCGGTAGGCACGCGACGAATCCGGTGAACGGGGAGCGGATCCCGGTATACGCCGCGGACTACGTGCTCGCCGACTACGGCACCGGCGCGATCATGGCGGTGCCGGCCCACGACCAGCGTGACCTGGACTTCGCTCGGGTTTTCGACCTGCCGGTCCGGACCGTGGTCGGCACCGGTGAGCCGGACCCAGCGGACACCGGCATCGCGACCCTCGGCGAAGGCCGGGCGGTCAACTCCGGCCGCTACGACGGACTGCCGACCGCCGAATGCAAGGCACGGATCGTCGCCCACCTGTCCGGGGACGGCCACGGCGAACCGGCGGTTACCTACCGGCTGCGCGACTGGTTGATCTCCCGGCAGCGCTACTGGGGCTGCCCGATCCCGATCGTGCACTGCCCGACTTGCGGACCGGTGCCGGTGCCGGAGTCCGATCTGCCGGTCCGGCTACCCGACTCGGGCTACCAGCTGCGGCCCGACGGCGGCCGGTCCCCACTGCAGACCGCGGAGGCGTGGCTCACCACCGTTTGCCCGCGTTGCTCGGAACCGGCGACCCGCGACACCGACACGATGGACACCTTCGTCGACTCGTCCTGGTACTACCTGCGCTATCCCTCCGTGAACGACACCGGACAGCCGTTCGACCCCGACCGCACCCGAAGCTGGCTCCCGGTCGACGAGTACGTCGGCGGGGTAGAGCACGCGATTTTGCACCTGCTCTACTCCCGCTTCTTGACCAAGGCCCTGCACGACATGGGTCTGCTCGAGTTCACCGAGCCGTTCCGCGCGCTGACCAACCAGGGTCAGGTGATCATGGATGGCGAGGCGATGAGCAAGACGAAGGGCAACCTGGTCGACCTCCAGGAGGAGATCGGCCGGCACGGCGCGGACGCGGTCCGTCTGACCATGCTCTTCGCCGGTCCGCCGGAGGACGACATCGACTGGGCCGATCTTTCGCCGACGGGAGCCCGGAAATGGCTGGCCCGGGTCTGGCGGCTGGCCGTCGACGTCGGCCCGGCCGGCGCCCCGGGGGGACCGGAATCGGACGCGTCCACCGCCGCGGGCGGCGACTCCGCCATTCGTACCGCCGTCCATCGGCTGACCGATGAGGCGACCGGTCTGACCGAGGGCAAGCGTTTCAACGTCGCGATCGCCCGGCTGATGGAACTCACCAGCCTGCTCCGGCGCGCCGTCGATGCGGGCGCCCTCGACCGGCCCGACGAGGCGGCGGTCGTCCGGGAGGGGGCCGGCTTCCTCAGCCGGATGCTCGCCGTGTTCGCCCCGTTCACCGCCGAGGAGACCTGGTATCTGCTCGGCAACTCGCCGTCGGTGCTCCAAGCCGGTTGGCCGGAGCCGGATCCAGCGCTTGTGGTCGAGTTGACCGTTACTTGCGTCGTGCAGGTGGCCGGGAAAGTCCGGGAGCGGCTCGAGGTCGCGGCCGACATCGACGAGGAGACCTTGCGCGCGGCCGCCCTCGGGTCGCCGGCCGTGCAGCGAGCCCTGGACGGGCGGCCGGTCCGCGCCGTCATCGTCCGCCCCCCGCGGCTGGTCAACATCGTCCCCGAATTGAGCCAGGCTCCATCCGGGGGGTGAGCCGCTCCGGCCGGCCGATTCCTCGGCGAAGCGGCTGGTGGCTACCGTGACGGACATGTCGGGTTCGGGTCGGGTTGCCGTCGTCACCGACTCCACCGCCTACCTGCCGGACGGGCTCGCCGGGCGCTACGACGTCGCCGTCGTACCGCTCCGGGTCGTGATCGACCACCGATCCGGAGCCGAGGGCCGCGACGTGCACCCGGCTGAGGTCGCCGAGCTGCTCGGCGGGCCGGGCCACCGCCGCCACCGGATCACCACGTCCCGGCCGAGCCCGCAGGACTTCACCGTCGCCTACCAGGCCGCGGCGCGGGCCGGGGCGAGGGCGCTGGTCTCGGTGCACCTGTCCGGTGCGCTGTCCGGGACGGTGGAGTCCGCCCGTCAGGCCGCCGGCTCGGCGCCGGTCCCGGTCCGGGTCGTCGACTCGCGGACCACCGCGATGGGTCTGGGTTTCGCCGTCCTCGCGGCCGCTGAACTGGCCGCCGGCGAGCGTTCGCTGGACGAGGTGGCCACCGCGGCCGAGCTCGCCGCCGGTCGGACGACGACGCTGTTCTACGTCGACACCCTCGAATACCTGCGCCGGGGCGGGCGGATCGGGCAGGCCTCAGCGCTGCTCGGGTCGGCACTCGCGATGAAGCCGTTGCTCCACATGGCCGGTGGGGGGATCGAGGCGCTGGAGAAGGTGCGCACCGCAAGCCGGGCGATCGGCCGACTCGCCGAGCTCGCCGTCGACGCGGCCGGCACCGGTCCGGTGGACATCGCGGTGCATCATCTCGGGTCCCCGGACCGGGCCGACGCGCTCGCCGCAACGCTGCGTGGCCGGTTGCCCGCACTCCACGCGCTCTACGTCGGCGAGGTGGGTGCCGTGATCGGGGCGCACGTCGGCCCCGGCGTGCTCGCCGCCGTCGTCTCCCGCCGCTGACCCGCGGGTGGGATGCTGCCCCCATGCCCCCGCCGACGCGGATCAGCCCGGCGACCCTCGTTCTCGGTGATGAGGACCTGCTGGTCTCCCGGGCGGTGTCCCGGATCGTCGACCTGGTGCGCGCGGCCGATCCGGCGGCCGATGTCGTCGACCTGCCGGCCGCCGGGATCGACGCCGATCGTTTCGACGAGATCAGCTCGCCGTCGTTGTTCGGCGAACGCCGCGTCCTCGTCATCCGAGACGCGCATCAGGCGGCTAAGCCGCTCGCCGAGGCGATCCTTCGGCAGGCATCCGCGCCGGCCGACGACATCGCCCTCGTCGTAACGCACGCCGGGGGGGCCCGCGGGAAGGCCCTCGCCGACGGCCTGCGAGCGGCCGGCGCCGAACTCGTCGAGTGCCCGAAGCCACGCTGGCCGGAGGACCGCGAACGGTTCCTGATCGATGAGGTTGCCGCCGCCGGTGGCACGATCACGCGGGAGGCGGCGCAGGCCTTGCTCGTCGCCCTCGGCACCGACCTGCGGGACCTCGCCAACGCGGCGGCCCAGCTGGCAGCGGACTCCGGAGGTTCGGTCGACGAGGTGGTGGTTGCCCGCTACCACAGCGGGCGCGCCGACGCGAGCAGCTTCGCAGTCGCCGATCGGGCGGTCGAGGGCAACCTCGCCGGTGCCCTCGAGCTGCTGCGCTGGGCGCTCGGCGTCGGACAGTCCGCCGCCGGCATGACCGCCGCACTTGCGATCAACCTGCGGACCATCGCGCAAGTCGCCGGGGCCGGTCGGTCGAGTTCCGCCCAGGCCGTCGCGGCCGAGCTGCGGCTGCCGGTATGGAAGGTACGCAAGGCCCAGGGCTGGGCCCGCGGATGGCATCCGGAAGCGCTGGGCGTGGCCGCCCGGGCCGTCGCCGCGGCCGACGCCGCGGTCAAGGGCGCCGAGGTCGATGCCGGATTCGCCGTCGAGCGAGCCGTGCTGGCGGTCACGGCTGCGAGGAACGGCACGTGACCGCCCCGGGCCGGATTCCGATGTATTGGCGGCTCCTGCGCCTGCGTCACCTGCGCCCGAACGGCTGGCAGCGCGCCCTGTTCGCCGACGCCCCGCTCGCGGCCGCCGCGGTGCTCGTCCTGGCCGACGTGGTCAGCGCGTGGACTCTCGTGGCTCTTCCCGTGACGGTCGCCATCGTCGTCAAGCTCAACGATGCCCTCGCTGGACTGCTCCTGCGCGGTGGCACCGACGGCGCGGGGCCGCCGGAGCTCGGAGCCTGATCAGAGCGCGGCGGCTCGCTTCGCCATCGCCGACTTCTTGTTCGCCGCCTGGTTGGCATGGATGACGCCCTTGCTGGCCGCCTTGTCCAAGGTGCGTGACGCCTCGCGCAGCAACTCCTGGCTGGCCGCCTGGTCACCGGCGTCGGCCGCCTCCCGGAACTTGCGTACCGCGGTTCTCACCGACGACTTGACCGCCTTGTTGCGCAGCCGGGCCTTCTCATTGGTCTTGATCCGCTTGAGCTGGGACTTGATGTTGGCCACGCGGGAACCTCGGTTGGTCGTCGGGGGAGCGGCCGGGTGTGAGGCGAAGCCGCGGATACGCACGATATCAGCGCGCTCCGCTCGCGGTCCACACACTCGACCGGCCCCGCTGTGGGACGATGGGCCGTGCCCGCCACTGCGCCGGCCGGCACCGACCCGGCCCGGATCCGCAACTTTTCGATCATTGCGCACATCGACCACGGCAAGTCCACCCTCGCCGACCGGATGCTCGAGGTCACCGGGTTGGTCGAGGGCCGGCGGATGCGCGCCCAGTACCTGGACCGGATGGACATCGAGCGCGAGCGCGGGATCACGATCAAGGCGCAGAACGTCCGCCTGCCCTGGGTCTGCGGCGGCGCCGACTACGTCCTGCACCTCATCGACACCCCCGGCCATGTCGACTTCTCCTACGAGGTCTCCCGTTCGCTCGCGGCCTGCGAGGGTGCGGTGCTGCTCGTCGACGCGGCGCAGGGGATCGAGGCGCAGACCCTCGCCAACCTCTACCTCGCGCTCGAGAACGACCTGCACGTCATCCCGGTGCTCAACAAGATCGACCTCCCGGCGGCCCAACCGGACAAGTACGCCGAGGAGATCGCGCACATCCTCGGCTGCGGGCCGGGCGAGGTGTTCCGGGTTTCGGCGAAGACCGGGGAAGGGGTGCGTGACTTGCTCGACGCGGTCGTCGCGCAGGTGCCCGCCCCGCAGGGCGACCCGGACGCGTCGCCGCGTGCGCTGATCTTCGACTCGATCTACGACCAGTACCGGGGGGTCGTGAGCTACGTCCGGGTCGTCGACGGCCGACTGTCCACTCACGACCGCTGCCTCATGATGTCGACCCGGGCGGCGCACGAGACCCTGGAGGTCGGCGTCATCGCGCCGGAGCCGGTGGCCACCGGCTCGCTCGGGGTCGGCGAGGTCGGCTACCTCATCTCCGGCGTGAAGGACGTTCGACAGGCACGGGTCGGTGACACCGTGACCAGCGCGACCCGGCCGGCTACCCAGATGCTGGCCGGCTACCGGGACCCTAAGCCGATGGTCTACTCCGGGCTGTATCCGCTCGACGGCTCGGACTACCCGATGCTGCGCGACGCCCTGGACAAGCTCCAGCTCAACGACGCGTCGTTGGTCTACGAACCGGAGACCTCCGCCGCCCTGGGCTTCGGGTTCCGGTGCGGCTTCCTTGGGTTGCTGCACCTGGAGATCGTGCGGGAGCGCCTCGAACGCGAGTTCGGCCTCTCGCTCATCTCCACCGCACCGAACGTCGTCTACGCGGTGCACCTGGAGACCGGCGAGGAGCTCGTGGTCACCAATCCGAGCGACTGGCCGGAAGGCAAGATCGCCGAGGTCCGGGAGCCGGTGGTGAAGGCCATGCTCCTGCTACCGAGTGAGTATGTCGGTGCCGTGATGGAGCTCTGCCAGTCCCGCCGGGGCCTGCTCGAAGGGATGGACTATCTGTCCGCGGATCGGGTCGAGTTGCGCTACCGGCTGCCGCTCGGCGAGATCATCTTCGACTTCTTCGACACGCTGAAGTCGCGGACCCGGGGCTATGCCTCCCTCGACTACGAGCCGGTCGGAGACGAGCCGGCCGAGCTGGTCAAGGTCGACATCCTGCTCCAGGGCGAGCCGGTCGACGCGTTCAGCGCCATCGTGCACAAGGACAAGGCCTACGCGTACGGGGTGGCGCTGACCGCGCGGCTGCGCGAGCTCATCCCGCGCCAGCAGTTCGAGGTGCCGATCCAGGCGGCGATCGGCTCGCGGGTGATCGCCCGCGAGAACATCCGGGCGATCCGCAAGGACGTCCTCGCCAAGTGCTACGGCGGGGACATCACCCGCAAGCGCAAGCTGCTCGAGCGGCAGAAGGAGGGGAAGAAGCGGATGAAGACCATCGGCCGGGTCGAGGTACCGCAGGAGGCCTTCATCGCGGCGTTGTCCACCAACCCCGACAGCTCGGCTTGAGCCGCCCGCCCGAAGGCGAACCGGCCCCGCCTGACGGCACGCTGCCCGGCCCGGCCCGGGAGCAGCTCGGCCGGCGGCCGTTCGGCGTCTACGTGCACGTCCCGTTCTGCACGGCACGCTGCGGCTACTGCGACTTCAACACTTACACGGCGAGCGAACTGGGCGGGGGCGTCTCGCCGGCCAGCTACCGGCCGCTCGTCGAAGCCGAGCTGGCCCTGGCCCGGCGGGTCCTCGACGGCTTCCCGGGTCCGGTGGGCACGGTCTTCTTCGGCGGCGGCACCCCGTCGCTGCTCCCCGCCGACGACATCGTCGCGCTGCTCGACGCGCTCGGGGCGTCGTTCGGGCTGGCCGGCGACGTCGAGGTCAGCGTCGAGGCCAATCCCGAGTCGCTGGACCGGGCCTACCTCGACCGGCTGGTAGCCGGCGGGGTGACCCGACTCTCCCTGGGTATGCAGTCGGCCAGCCCGCGGGTGCTGGCCGCGCTCGACCGGGTGCACACCCCCGGCCGGGTGGTCGAGGCGGTGGCCGACGCCCGGGCGGCCGGGATCGGGCAGCTCAGCCTCGACCTCATCTACGGCGCGCCGGGGGAGACCGCGGCAGAGTGGCGCGGCTCGCTCGACGCCGCGCTGAGCGCCGCGCCGGATCACGTCTCCGCGTATGCGCTCACCGTCGAGCCAGGCACCCGGCTTGCCGCCCGGATCGGCCGTGGCGAGCTGGCCGGGCCGGACGACGACGTTCTCGCCGACCGGTACCTGCTCGCCGAGGAGGTCCTGTCCGCGGCCGGTCTGCGCTGGTACGAGGTGTCGAACTGGGCCGGCTCCCGGGACGCCCGGTGCCGGCACAACCTCGGCTACTGGTCCGGCGCCGACTGGTGGGGTTTCGGACCAGGGGCGCACAGCCACGTGGGCGGCGTCCGGTGGTGGAACGTCCGGCACCCGTCGGCGTACGCGGAGCTGGCCCGGGCCGGCCGGAGTCCGGCCGCCGCCCGGGAGATCCTCGACCCGGGGGCTCGGCAGCTCGAACGGGTGATGCTCGGCCTGCGGATCGTGGAAGGGCTGCCCCTCGGCGAGCTGTCTGCGACCGGCCGCCGCGGCGCGATCAGGGCCGCCGCCGACGGCCTGCTCGACCCGGTCGCCCTGGCGGACGGCCGCGCGGTGCTCACCGTCCGCGGCCGGTTGCTGGCCGACGCCGTGGTCCGGGATCTCACCGACTGATCAGGCGGAGTCGGCGGCCTCGACGGATGGGCCGGGAGCCTCCTCGCCGAGGGCGGTCTCGACCGCCTCGGCCATCGCCGCCCGGAAGGTGGCGAGCAGCGCCTGCCCGGCCAGCGGCTGGATGATCTCGATTACCGAACCGATCCCCGCCCAGCGTTCCTCCGGGCGACCGGCGTCGACGAACTCGCGCCAGACCGTGTCGCGGACCAGGTCCACGTAGAGCGTCGCGGCCCGCTCGGCCAGCCGGGTGACCTTGAGCTGGGTCGCGAGCACCGCCTCCAGCGGCAACCCGAGCCGCACCACCTGCTGCCCCGCGGCGAGCAGCGACGGGTTGAGGACGCGCACCCGCCCCGGGCCGGCGCGCTCCACCACGCCGAGCTTCACCAGGGTGTCTAGCGCTCGTTCGTCGGGGGCGGTGCCGGCCCGCTCGGCGAGCGCGGCGGTCTCGATCTCCTCCGGCTCGTCGGGCAGCCACGGGGTGACGACGGCCCGCATGGCCGCGAGCTCCGCGGCGCTCGCGTCGGCCGGTGCGTGCCGGAGCAGCCGGGCGACGGCGGCCAGGGTGTAGCCCTCGTCGAACAGCTGCCGGACCAGGTTGAGCCGGGCGACGTGCGCCGCCCCGTAGTAGCCGGTCCGGCCGACCAGCCGGGGCGGCGGGAGCAGCCCGCGGGATGCGTACGCCCGCACATTGCGCACCGTCATGCCGACCCGCGCGGCGAGCCGGTCGATGGTGAGCTCGTCCCCGGATCCGGATCCGGATCCGTGACGAGCGTCACCCGGTGCCGCGATTGACATCCCGCCACGATACCGCTCTCATGTGACATAGCTAGTGTCACATGATGTATGACACGTCGGAGGGGTGCTCATGGCGACCATCGCAACCGAGCCGCGAAGCGCGGAACAGACCGCGGAGCGGCTGCTGCACGCCTCGGCTGAGCACTGGTTCGATCCCCTGACGGCGATCGACTGGGACGCTCCGCTGGCCCCCGACCGGGGCTGCATGCCGGCGCACCGGGTCAGCCTGTTCGGCACCGAGCTGTGGGACCGGATGAGTTCCGAGCAGCGGCTCGACCTGTCCCGGCACGAGATCGCGAGCCTGGCGGGGGTCGGGATCTGGCTCGAGACGATCCTGCTCCAGATGCTGGCCCGCCACATCTACGACCGGGATCCGCGGACCCGGCACGTGCAGTACGCCCTCACCGAGATCGCCGACGAGTGCCGACACTCCGTCATGTTCGCCAGGATGATCGAGAAATTGGGCTGCCCGAACTACCGGCCGCAGGGTCTGGCCCACGCGCTCGGCCGGTTGATGAAGACCGTGTCCGCCGGGCCGGAGATCTTCGCGGCGGCCCTCATCGCGGAGGAGATCCTCGACCGGATGCAGCGGGAGGGGATGGCCGACGCCTCGCTCCAGCCGCTGGTTCGTGAGGTATCCCGGATCCACGTCGTCGAGGAGGCCCGGCACGTCCGCTACGCCCGCGAGGCGCTGATCCGGGTCATGCCGAGGCTCGGTCCGCTCCAGCGCGAGCGGGTCCGGTTCGCGACCGCGGCCTCCGCCTGCGTGATCAGCAGTCAGCTCATCCATCCCGGGGTGTACGCCGCGGTCGGCCTCGACCCGACCGAGGCCCGCCGGGCGGCCGCGACCAACCCCCACCACCGGGCGACGTTGGCCTGGGCCGCCGAGCGGCTCGCCGCCTTCTTCACCGAGGTAGGGGTGCTGGGCGGCCCGTCCACCGCGCTGTGGCGGCGGGCGGGCCTCCTGTCCTGAGCCCATGATCAGCGCGAGTGTGCAATTTCCGACACCGGCCCACGCGTGGCCGACGCCGCGAGACGTCGGAAATTGCACACTCGCCGGCTCGGCCCGGGAAGCTCGGCGGCGCCGTACACTGGCACTCGGTGGCGGTGAGTGCCAGGCGGAGGTGACCGGCATGCTCGACGATCGCAAGCTCGACGTGCTTCGGGCCATCGTCGAGGACTTCGTCTCGACGAACGAGCCGGTCGGGTCGAAGACCCTCGTGGAGCGCCATCACCTGCACGTTTCTCCGGCGACGATTCGAAATGACATGGCGGCCCTCGAGGAGGAGGGCTACATCACCCAGCCGCACACCAGCGCGGGGCGGATCCCGACCGACCGTGGCTACCGGCTGTTCGTCGACCGGCTTTCCACGGTCAAGCCGCTCTCCACGCCGGAGCGGCGCGCTATCGAGTCCTTCCTCGAGGGTGCCGTCGACCTCGACGACGTCGTCCGGCGCACCGTCCGGCTGCTCGCCCAGCTCACCCGGCAGGTGGCCGTCGTCCAGTACCCGTCGCTGTCCCGCTCCTCCGTCCGGCACATGGAGCTCGTGCCGATCGCCCCAGCCCGGCTGCTTGTCGTGCTCATCGTGGACACCGGCCGGATCGAGCAGCGCGTCGTCGAGCTCCCCGACGTGGTCGGGGAGGACACGGTGCGCGACCTGCGCGACGCGATCAACGGCCGGATCGCCGGCCGGCCGCTCGAGGAGGCGCCGAGCGCGATCTCCGATCTGCCGGAGGCGGTCGGGCCGGAGCGGCGGACCTTGGCCGAGCTGGTCGTCTCGGTGACCCTGGAGACTCTGGTCGCGCAGCCGGAGGAGCGGGTCGTGCTCGCCGGTACGGCGAACCTGGCCCGGTTCACCACCGACTTCCCCCTGGTCATCCAGCCGATCCTCGAGGCGCTCGAGGAGCAGGTGGTCCTGCTCACCCTGCTCGGCGAGGCGCAGGACCCGACCACGATCAAGGTGAGCATCGGTGGGGAAAACCCCCACCTGGGCCTGCAGACCGCGTCGATCGTCACCACCGGCTACGGCAGCGGTGACCGGGCGTTGGCCAGTCTCGGGGTGCTCGGCCCCACCCGGATGGACTACCCCGGCGCGATGGGGGCGGTCCGTGCCGTCGCCCGCTACCTCGGGCACATCCTGGCGGAGTCGTGACGGCAGCCGGGAGCGGCCGCTGATGGCCGTCGACTACTACTCCGTCCTCGGGGTACGCCGCGACGCCGGCACCGAGGAGATCAAGAAGGCCTACCGGCGGCTCGCCCGCGAGCTGCACCCCGACGTGAACCAGGACCGGGCGTCGCAGGAGCGGTTCAAGGAGGTCACCGCCGCCTACGAGGTGCTTTCCGACCCGGCGAAGCGCGAGATCTTCGACCTTGGCGGCGACCCCCTGTCGGCGTCGGGGGCTGCGGCGGGTGCCGCTCCGTTCGCCGGCTTCGCGGGGTTCGGCGACATCATGGACGCCTTCTTCGGGGCCGGTGGGGGGGCCCGCCGCCCGCGCACCCGGGTGCGGCAGGGCGCCGATGCGCTGATCCGGCTGGACCTCGACCTCGCCGAGACCGCCTTCGGCCTCGCCCGGGAACTCACCATCGACACCGCGGTCGCCTGCGCCATGTGCAAGGGGGCCGGGACCGCACCCGGCACCCACCCGGAGACCTGCCCGACCTGCCGGGGACGCGGCGAGATCGCCACGACCACCCGGTCCTTCCTCGGCCAGGTGGTGACTGCCCGGGCCTGCCCGGACTGCGGTGGCGTCGGCACGAAGATCCGCCACGCCTGCCCGGACTGCGCCGGCGAGGGCCGGGTCCGCACCCGGCGAACACTCACGCTCACCGTGCCGGCCGGCGTGGAGGACGGGATGCGGTTGCGGCTGGCCGGCGAAGGTGAGGTGGGGCCCGGGGGCGGCCCGCCGGGCGATCTCTACGTCGAGATCCGGGAACGCCAGCACCCGGTGTTCGAACGACACGGCGACGACCTGCATTGCAAGGTCACCTTGCCGATGACCGCCGCCGCGCTCGGCACCCAGGTTTCGCTCCAGACCCTGGACGGCGAGGAGGTTCTCGACATCCGACCCGGCACCCAGCCGGGCAGTGTGCTCACCCTGCGCGGCCAGGGGGTCCCGCACCTGTCCCGGGAAACGCAGCGGGGAGATCTGCACGTTCACGTGGAGGTCGTGACACCGACCCGGCTCGACCCGGAGCAGGAGAGGCTGCTCCGGGAGCTCGCGGAGTTGCGTGGCGAGGACCACCCGCAGGCGACGATCGGCGCCGGAGGGCGGATCTTCTCCCGGCTGCGCGACGCCTTCCGGTGACCGCGCCGGTCTTCCTCTGCACCCGAGACCAGCTGGATGGCGACGTCGTGGTCCTCGCCGGCGCCGAGGGCCATCACGGCGCCGACGCCCGCCGGATGCGCCCCGGAGAGCGGCTGCGACTCACCGACGGGAACGGGCGGGTGGCCGACGGCGTCGTCACCACCGCGACCCGGGGGCAGCTCGGCGTGGCCGTGCAGAGCCGCTCCGACGTGCCGGCTCCGACCCCGCGGATCACGGTCGTGCAGGCGCTGGCCAAGGGGGACCGGGCCGAACGGGCGATCGAGGCGATGACCGAGATCGGCGTCGACGAATTCGTGCCCTGGGCCCCGCAACGCGCCATCGTGGCGTGGCGTGGGGAGCGGGTCGATCGCGGGTTGGCCCGCTGGCGATCCGCCGCGGCCGCCGCCGCGAGGCAGTCCCGGCGGGTCTGGTTCCCGGTGGTCGGCGAGCTGGCCGACCGCGCCGAGGTCGAGCGGCGGATCGCGGCCGCCACTTTCGCCGTCGTCTGCCACGAGGCCGCGGACGCGCCGCTGTCCGGTCGCGCCGTCCCGACGACCGGGGAGATCGTCATAGTGATCGGCCCCGAAGGGGGGCTCGACGAGACGGAACTGGCCGGGCTCGCCGCCGCCGGGGGACAGCCGGTCCGGCTCGGTCCGACCGTGCTGCGGACCGGGACCGCCGGCGCCGCCGCCGCCGCGCTGCTCCTCGCCGCCTCGGGCCGCTGGGCCGCCGTGGGCGACGCCTGATCGAGCCCGGCTATCCTGCCCGGCGTGGCCGAGGACTGCCTGTTCTGCCGGATCGTCGCCGGCGAGGTGCCGGCGAGCCGCGTCGCGGAGACCGCGCGCACGCTGGCCTTCCGGGACGTCAACCCGCAGGCTCCGACGCACGTTCTGGTCATCCCGAAGGAGCACCACCGGGATGTGGCGGCGCTGGTCGCCGCCGACCCCGCTCTGCTGTCCGAGCTGATGCGCGCGGCTACCGGCGTAGCGGAGCAGGAAGGGGTCCACGAGTCCGGCTGGCGTCTGGTGTTCAACACCGGCCTCGAAGGCGGGCAGACCGTCTCCCACGTGCACGGACACGTGCTCGGCGGCCGCCGGCTGGGCTGGCCACCGGGCTGAGCGAGGACCGGTGGCGAGCACCTGTCGCGGGTAGCATGGTGATCGTCGAGTCCGCGATCCGAGGGAGGCTGCGGCGGCCGGCACGGCCGCGCCCATGGCAGACACCCCACAGGTACAGACGAAGATCGTCGTCCCCGGCTCGCATGCGATGGTAAGCCTGCTCGGCTCGCGGGACGAGTTGCTCCGGGTCATCGAGCACGCGTTCCGCAGCGACATCCTCGTCCGGGGTAACGAGATCACGATTACCGGGGATCCGGCCGAGACGGAGTTGGTGAGCGAGCTGTTCGCCGAGCTGCTCACCGTCCTCGACCGCGGCGACGCGCTCACCCCGGACGCCGTGGAACGCAGCGTCGCGATGCTGCGCACGGACAGCCCCGAACGCCCGGCCGACGTGCTGACGCTGAACATCCTGTCCGGCCGTGGTCGCACGATCCGGCCGAAGACGGTGAACCAGAAGCGTTACGTGGACTCGATCGACGTGCACACCATCGTGTTCGCCATCGGCCCGGCGGGCACCGGCAAGACCTACCTCGCGATGGCGAAGGCCGTCCAGGCGCTGCAATCCCGGCAGGTCAACCGGATCATCCTCACCCGACCGGCGGTCGAGGCCGGTGAGCGGCTCGGCTTCCTCCCCGGCACGCTCTACGAGAAGATCGACCCGTACCTGCGTCCCCTCTACGACGCCCTGCACGACATGCTCGACCCGGAGTCCATTCCGCGGCTGATGGCTGCCGGCACCATCGAAGTAGCCCCGCTCGCCTACATGCGCGGTCGTACCTTGAACGATGCCTTCATCATCCTTGACGAGGCACAGAACACGAGCCCGGAACAGATGAAGATGTTCCTGACGCGGCTGGGTTTCGGCTCGAGGATCGTCGTCACCGGCGACGTGACCCAGGTGGACCTGCCGTCCGGGACGCAGAGCGGACTGCGGATCGTCCGGGACATCCTCGACGGTGTCGAGGACGTGCACTTCGTTAACCTCACCAGCCGTGACGTCGTCCGGCACAAGCTGGTGAGCGACATCGTCGACGCCTACGCCCGCCACGACGCCGCCGCCCGCGCGACGCACGGCGGTTCGCGCCGGCCCGGCCGTTCCGGCCGCTAGGACGCCTGTGTCCGTCGAGATCCTCAACGAGTCGGGTGTCGCGGTCGACGAGGTGGCGCTCGCCGCACTGGCCCGCTTCGTGCTCGACGAGCTCGGTGTGCATCGGATGGCCGAGCTGTCCATCCGGCTGGTCGATGTCGCGTCGATGGAGCGGCTGCACGAACTGTGGATGGGAGAGCCCGGCCCGACCGACGTGATGGCGTTCTCGATGGACGAGTTGCCGGCCAGCCGTGGCGACGACGACGAGTCGTTGCCGCCGGTGTTGCTCGGTGACGTCCTGCTCTGTCCCGAGGTTGCCGACCGGCAGGCCCGGCACGCCGGGCACTCGGTCGAGCAAGAGATCGACCTGCTGTGCACCCACGGCGTGCTCCACCTGCTCGGCTACGACCATGCGGAAGCGGTCGAGGAGCAGCAGATGTTCGCTGTCCAGAGCGAGCTGTTGGGCCGGTGGCGGGATACCCGGACCGCACGGGAGCCGCGATGAGCAACGGCGATGTCGGCCTGATCGTCACCGCAGCCGTGCTGGTCGCCGTGGCAGGGGCGGCCGCCTGCTCGGAGTCGGCGATCTCCCGCGTGTCCCGGGTTCACGTCGACCTGCTGGTCCGGGAGCGTCGCCGCGGCGTAGCCGCGCTGTCCCGGGTCCTCGCCGCCCCGGCCCGCTACCTCGAGCTGTTGCTGCTGCTCCGCTCCGCCGCCGCCCTCACCGCCACGGTCGCGGTCGCGGTCGTCTGCGTCGACGGGCTCGGCGGGACGTGGCTGGGAATCCTCGTCGCCGCGTCCGTCATGACCGTCACGGATTACGTCGTCGAGGCGGTGGCCCGGACGGTTGGCCGCCGCCACGCCGGCACGGTCGGCCGGGTGGTCTCCGGCACCCTGCTGTTCGGCGGGCGCCTGCTCGCGCCGCTGACCGGGGTGCTGGTGCTGCTGAGCAACGCCCTGACCCCCGGTCGTGGGCTGCGCGACGGGCCGTTCAGCTCGGAGGCCGAGCTGCGGGACATGGTCGACCTCGCCGAGGAGCGTCAGGTCATCGCCCGCAACGAGCGCGAGATGATCCATTCGGTCTTCGAGCTCGGCGACACCTTCACCCGTGAGGTCATGGTGCCGCGCACCGAAATGGTGGTGATCGAGCGGACGAAAACCGTGCGCCAGGCGCTGTCCCTCGCGCTGCGCAGCGGCTTCTCCCGGATCCCGGTGTTCGGGGAGAGCGAGGACGACATCGTCGGTGTGGTCTATCTCAAGGACCTGGCCAAGCACGCCTACGACGATGGGGCACCGTCGAACCGGGTGGACACGGCGATGCGCGCACCGACCTTCGTCCCGGATTCCAAGCCGGTCGACGAGCTGCTCCGGGAGCTACAGGCGCGCCAGACGCACCTGGCGATCGTCATCGACGAGTACGGCGGCACGGCCGGTCTCGTCACCATCGAGGACGCGTTGGAGGAGATCGTCGGCGAGATCACCGACGAGTACGACCGGGAGCTGCCACCGGTCGAGCAGGTCGACGCCGACACAGTTCGGGTGACCGCGCGCCTGCCGGTGGAGGATGTCGAGTCGATCTACCGGGTTCACCTGGAGGAGGAGGGGGTCGAGACGGTCGGTGGCCTGCTGGCCTCGGCGCTCGGCCGGGTCCCGATCCCCGGCGCCACCGTCGAAATCGCCGGGCTGACCTTCCTCGCCGAAAGTGCCAAGGGCCGGCGCAATCGGATCGGCACCGTGCTCATCCGCCGGACCGAGCAGCACCCGGCCGAGCCGATCGTGGAGCCCGCGGATGCCTGAGCCGGCGCCGCTCGACCCCGAGGACGCCAAGCTCGTCGCCCTGGCCCGGGCGGCCCGGACCCGGACGGGGGCCCTCGCCGGGGCCGCGGTCCGGGACGACACGGGACGTACCTATGTCGCCGTCTCGGTCGACTTGCCGTCGCTGCGTTTGACGGCGGTCCAGCTTGCGGTCGCGATGTCGCGCAGCAGCGGAGCCGGCCGGCTGGAGGCGGCGGTCCTGGTGAGCCCGGTGCCCGCGCCGGACCCCGCCGATCTCGCCGTGCTCCACGACGTCACCGCCGGGTTCCCGCTGCACGTGACCGACCCCGATGGCCTCCCGCACCGGTCGCAGCCGGAGTGACCGGCGCCGCGAATTTCCGCTGCGGCTTCGCCTGCCTGGTCGGGCGACCCAACGTCGGCAAGTCCACCCTCGCCAACGCTGTCGTCGGGCGCAAAGTCGCGATCACCAGCCCGCAGCCGCAGACCACCCGGCGCGCGGTCCGGGGGATCGTGCACCGATCCGACGGCCAGTTGGTTCTCGTCGACACCCCCGGCCTGCACCGCCCGCGCACCTTGCTCGGCGAACGCTTGAACAGCCTGGCCCGCTCCACCCTGGCCGAGGTCGACGTCGTCTTGTTCTGTGTGCCGGCCAACGAGAAGGTCGGCCCCGGCGACCGCTTCATCGCGGCCGAACTGGCCGGGCTGAAGGGAACAGCCGTGGTGGCCGTGGTGACCAAGACCGACCTGGCCGACCGGGATCGGGTCGGCGAGCGGCTACTCGAGGTGGCCGGTCTCGGGACGTGGGCGGAGATCGTGCCGGTCTCGGCCGAAGCCGGCTACCAGGTAGATCTGCTGCTCGATCTGATCGTGCCGATGCTGCCGCCGGGGCCGCCGCTGTACCCCGACGGTGAGCTCACCGACGAGCCTGATGTGGTGCTCGTCGCCGAGCTCGTCCGTGAGCAGGCCCTGGTCGGGGTGCGCGACGAGCTTCCGCATTCGATCGCGGTCACCGTGGAGGAGATCCGCCCGCGACCCGACTCGGATCTGCTCGACATCGGCGCGGTGCTCTGGGTGGAGCGGCCGAGTCAGAAGGCGATCGTGATCGGTGTCGGCGGGGAGCGGCTCAAGACGATCGGCAGTCGGGCCCGACAGCAGATCGAGGCACTGCTCGGCGCCCGGGTCTACCTCGATCTGCGGGTGAAGGTCGCCAAGGATTGGCAACGCGACCCCCGGCAGCTGCGCCGGCTCGGCTTCTGAGCCCGGGTCAGGAGATCGTCGCGGCGGTTGCCGAGGCGCCTCCGGCGAGACCGCCCCCGTGCGGCACCCATGGCCCGACGGTCGGCGAGAGCCGGCGCGAATACAAATGACCGTTGGTGCCCTCGACGTACGCGGTGACCAGCGGCGGTTGGCTGGCGTTCGGCTGATCCGAAAGACCCACGCCACCGACGAGGCCGCCGCCGAAATTCGCCACCGGCGTGAACGCGCCGGTGGTCGTCGTGGCGTAGTACAGATGGTGGCCGGCACCGCTGCACCCGAAGCCCAGTGTGGTGCCCTCGACGGCGAGCGCCGGTCGGTCGTAGCAGCTGAATGGCGTGTGGTGCCAGCCGGAGCCGACCAGGCCACCGGCCGGCGTGACCCGCACGGTCTGCTCGTACAGCGGGTAAGGGCCCGAGCCGGGCCCGTCGACGAAGGCCTCCACGGTCCCGTCGATCTCGGCGACGGCCGGGCCGCTCGTGGCGTAGCCGCCGATCCCGGTAAATGCGCCGAGTCCCTGCTGGTCGATGGTCGGCACGGCCGCCGCCGGCGAGGCGAAGGTGGCGTACCCGATGTAGACCTCGTGGTTCGACGGATTCACGCAGGCGACGTACAGGTCCCCGCTTCCGGGCAGGGCGAACGCCGCGATGTCCCCGCAGCCGACGGTGGATTTCGGCACCAGGCGGGTCCACCCGGTTGTGTCGCTGCGGATCCACGGCTGGTGATTCGAGGTGACCGCCAGGTAGAAATTCTGCCCCTCCACGCTGGCGAGCACCGGGAGCGAGCTCGCGTTCCCGCCCAGTGCGGCGAATCCACCGGACGTGCTCTTCCACGAGTACACCCCGCCGGTGAACGTTCGGACGACGGCCAGGTCGCCGTGGCCCACCGCCCGGGTGCCCATGGCGGTCCCGAGAACGTCGGCGAAGATTCGGTCCCAGTTCGGGGTTCCCAGGCCGGTGACCTCGTCGTACCCGTTACCTGCGACGAAGCCGGGGTTGCCGGCGTCCGCGTTGCTCCCGCCGTCGTTGATGTCCTGGAAATCGGCAACGGCGGGGCTACCGGCGGGTCGGGGCGCCAGGGTGCCCCGGTACAACTGCGGGTGGATGTCGCCAAGGCCGCCGACGATCCCGTGGGCGATCAACTCGTCGGCGAGTAGCGCCGCCTGGGTCGGTGCGGCGAGGCTGGTGGCGCCGATCGAGGACCAGTAGGCCGCTTCGGGACAGCTCGGCGGCGACCCGCTCTGGCAATTTTCGGTGCTGACCACCGCGAAGCCGGGGTCGGCGGCGGAAGCGATGTCGGGCACCAGGCGCTTGGCTGCCGGGGCGACCCCGGTCTGCCAACCCGGCTGGGCGAAGTAGCTCGACGCCCCGCCGCCGGAGCAGGTGCTCGGGGAGTTCGCGGAGCAGGCCCACGCGGTTTCGGTGGTCTGCGTGTTGTCCGCGGGGTCGAGGGCGAGAACCGTGCCCCCGACGCCGATCACGTGCGGGGAGGCAGCCGGCAGGTCGACCGCGGGGCCGCCGGTCGGGTTGCCGGAGGCGCTGCAGTCGGTCGTCCCGTTGTCCCCGGACGGCGCGAAGATCGTCACCCCGGCGGCATCCACGTAGGCCAGGATGCTGTCGAAGTTCTGCGCGTCCGACTGGGTGCCGAAGTTCGTCTCGCACTGCCCCCAGGACACGGTGAGCGCGCTGATCGGCACTCCGTTGGAGGCGTCGTCGCCGACCGCGAGGAAGTCCTCGATCTCGCCTAGGGTGTCGTTTCCGGAGGCGTACACCCGCTGGCGGGCCGTCGGAGCCACCCCGAGCAGGGTCTCCTGGTCGAGGGCTACCTCGTCCGAACCGCCGACACTGCCGTCGCCGCTTCCGCAGAAACTTTCCGTGGTTCCCGGATCGGGTACCGGCGGGTCCGACGGGTCGACGACGATGCCGGCGTACTGGCCTGGCTTGATCGGGATGTTCATCGTCTTCGCGTAGGTGGCCAGGTCACTCGGGATCGCGCCGCGGGTGGTCGCCGCGTCCGGCCAGTCCGCGAGCTGGATGCTGGCGATCGTCTGGAGCCCGAGCGAGTTGGGGTTCGGCACGGCGGAGACGCCGTAGGCCTGTCGAAGGTTCGCCCCGGTGAGGTACTGCGGCGGTCCCCCGGAGGAGCTGTACACGGTCTGGAAGTTGCTGTAGGTGGTGCAGCCGGCCAGTGGCCGCGCGGCGGGGCGGGTCTCGTCGCCGCCGTAGGCGGCGGCGACGAGACCGCCGAGGTCGGCGGGGATCCGGGGGAGCGGGCGCCCGAGCCGGGCCCGGGGCTGCACCGCGCGGGCGGACCCGAACAGCCGGGTGACGACAGCCGCCGGACCGTTGACCAGTACGGCGAGCGGGGAAACGCGCACCACGGTAAGCCCGTGGGACCGGGCGGCCGTCTCGACCCGCTCCCGGTCGACGCTGCTGGGGAGCAGCTGGGCGAGCCGGTCGATCCGGCTGCGGTGGGACAGCCCGTGCGATTCGGCGAGCCGGCTCAGAGCCGGCTCATCCCGTGGCGCGAGCAGCAGGAGTACCCGCTCGGTGCCGGCGGCCGGCCGGGTGGCCGCATCGGCGAGCACCGCCGGCGCGCCTGCGCTGAGCACGGCAGCCACGGCCGCGACGGCGACGAGGCGGGCAGGGCGCATGGTTGACCTTCGGGGCACGACGGAGGAAGTCCGATCAGCTTGTCACGCGGGGTGCCGGCGCGCCGGGATTCGGCGCGCCGCGCGCCGGTTACTCTCGGCCGGTGACCCTCTACCGCGACGAGGGGATCGTCCTGCGCACCCAGAAGCTGGGAGAGGCCGACCGCATCGTCACCCTGCTCACCCGGCGAACCGGCCGGGTGCGGGCGGTCGCCAAGGGGGTACGGCGCACCAAGTCGAGGTTCGGCGGGCGGTTGGAGCCGTTCAGCCGGGTCGACGTGCAGCTCTACGTGGGGCGCTCGCTGGACATCGTGACCCAGGTCGAGAGCCTGGACGCGTTCGGCGCCGTGCTGGTCGGTGACTATCCCTCCTACACGGCCGGGACCGCGGTGCTCGAGGCGGCCGAACGGCTCACCGCGGAGGAGCGCGAGCCGGCGCTGCGCCTGTACCTGCTGGTCGCCGGGGCCTTGCGCGCGCTCGCCGTCCACGAGCATGCCCCGGTCCTCGTCCTCGACGCGTTCTTGCTCCGCGCCCTGAGCGTCGCCGGGTATGCGCCGGCCCTGTCCAGCTGCGCCCAGTGCGGAGCGCATGGTCCGCACCGGCACTTCGCCGTCGCCCTCGGAGGTGCTGTCTGCCCGGACTGCCGGCCACCCGGTGCGGCCACGGTCTCCGCGCCGGCGGTCGGCTTGCTCAACGCGTTGCTTCTCGGCGACTGGGCGACCGCCGAGGCGAGCCCGGCCCGGCGCGAGTCCAGCGGGCTGGTTGCCGCCTACCTGCAGTGGCACCTCGAGCGCGGGCTCCGGTCGCTGCCCCTCGTGGACCGCCGATGACCCGCGGTGCGGCGCGCCGGCCGCGCCCGCATCCCTCCGGTGCCCCGCCGCCGGAGCTCCCGCCCCAGCTGGTGCCGCGCCACGTGGCACTGGTCATGGACGGCAACGGTCGATGGGCGGCGCAGCGGGGCCTGCCGCGAACCGCGGGCCACGAGGCTGGCGAGTCGTCGCTGCTGGACTGCGTCGAAGGCGCCATCGAGATCGGGGTGCGATGGCTCTCCGCCTACGCGTTCTCCACCGAGAACTGGCGGCGCTCACCCGACGAGGTGCGCTTTCTGATGGGATTCAACCGAGACGTGATCCGTCGCCGGCGGGACGAGATGCACGAGATGGGGGTGCGGGTCCGCTGGGCCGGCCGCCGGCCCCGGCTCTGGCGCAGCGTCATCCGCGAACTCGAAGCCGCCGAGGAACTGACCCGGGCCAACCGGGTGCTCACCCTCACCATGTGCGTCAACTACGGGGGGCGGGCCGAGATCGCGGACGCGGCCCGGGGGATCGGGCGCGACGTTGCCAGCGGCCGGCTGGACCCGGAGAAGATCGACGAACGGCTGGTGCGTCGTTACCTCGACGAGCCGGAGATGCCCGACGTCGACCTGTTCGTCAGGTCCTCCGGGGAGCAGCGGATCTCGAACTTCCTGCTCTGGCAGTCCGCCTACGCCGAGCTGGTTTTCAGCGACACGCTGTGGCCGGAGTTCGATCGCCGCGACCTGTGGGCGGCGATCGAGACCTACGCCGCGCGGGACCGGCGCTACGGCGGCGCGTTGCCGCGGTGAGGCGGCCCGGTCAGCGGCCGGCCTGCCAGCCGGCCGCCACTACGACGAGGGCGACGGCGGCCATGCGGCCGAGTCGGGGGCCGGGCTCGAGCCTGGGCCAGGACAGGGTGAGCAGCCAGCCGAGCAACCCGGCGATGCCGAGCAGCGCGACCGCCCCACCGGGCCCGCGGACGAACAGGCCGGTGAGTAGTAGCGCGACCGCCCCGAGGAACACCACCCAGCGTGGGGCGGCGGCCAGGTAGGCCGCCGGGCGCAGGCTGAGCCGTTCCACCCGCCGCCGCAGGTCCGAGGCGGCGCGGGGCGGGTCTTTCGGGGTCGGCACGGCGACGATGGTCGCAGACGAGGGGAGTCCGGGTGCTGGCGGTGCTGCGGTTCGTCGTTCCGATCGGGACCGGGGTCGGGTTCGCCGACGCCGCCGGAGAGCTGCTGGCGGCGCTGTCCGGCCGCCCGGGCCTTCTCCGCGGCCAGCTCGGCCGGGCGGTCGACGACCCGCAGAGCTGGATTCTGGTCACCGAGTGGGTCGGCGTCGGCGACTACCGGCGGGCGCTCGGCACCGGCGAGGTCAAGCTGGCGAGCGGCCCGGTGCTCGGGTATCTGGACCCGCAGCCGAGTGCGTTCGAGGTGCTGGAGCTCCGCAGCGACGGACGGGTCCGGTCGACCCCGAGCGACCGGGCCGAACCGTAACCGACCCGCGGCGAGTGGGCGCTTTGCCCCGGCCAAACCGCCCACTCGACGCTTGGCCGCCGAGAACGATCGCCCACTCGCGCCGCGCCGGGCCGCGCCAGGCCGCGCCGGGCCGCGCCGCGCCGGGCCGGCCCGGGGGGTAACGGGGCCGGCTACCCGGTGGCGGCCTGGACCGCCCGGGCGATCGTGCGGGCCCCCTGGTAGGTCAGGCCGAGCAACGAGACGTGCCGCCAGGAGACCCGCCCGTCGGCGTCAACCACGAACACCGACCTCCGGGTCCCCAGCACGCTCTTGACGCCGTACAGCTCGGTCACCGTGCCCCCGACGTCGGCGAGCAGCGGGAACGAGAGCCCGCGGTGGGCGGCGAACTTCTCGTGGGAGGCCATGCCCTGGGTCGAGATCCCCCACAGCGTGGCTCCGACGTCGGTGAGCACGCTGAACTCGTCCTGGTAGGAGCACAGCTGCCGGGTGCAGACGGGCGTCTCGTCGCCCGGGTAGAACGCGAGGACCAGCGGATGCCCGCGCTCGGCGGCCAACGAGTAGTCGCGGACCCCGTCGGGCGAGGTGCCGGGAAGGGTGAAGTCCGGCGCCTGGTCGCCGACCGCTGGACCGCTCATTGCCGCACTCTCACCTCGTTGTCGATGACCGCACAGTAATCTCGTGCCAGCAGTTCCCGCCTCCCGGGCCTCACCACCGACCGCCAGCCGGATGGAGCAGACGATGGCCGCCGATCGTTTGGAAACCCTGGTCAGTCTCTCGAAGCGGCGGGGGATCGTCTTCCCGTCCAGTGACATCTACGGCGGCCTGCGCTCGTCCTGGGACTACGGACCGCTCGGCGTGGAGCTGAAGAACAACGTCAAGCGCCAATGGTGGAAGGCCATGGTGCACGAACGTGACGACATCGTCGGCCTCGACTCGTCGGTCATTCTCGCGCCGCAGGTGTGGGAGACCTCGGGTCACGTTCACGAGTTCGTCGACCCGCTCACCGAGTGCCTGGTGTGTCACAAGCGCTGGCGGGCCGATCATCTCGCGGAGAGCTACGCCGAACGGCACAAGGGCAAGCAGCCCGAACACGGCCTGGCCGACGTCAGCTGTCCGAGCTGCGGGACCAAGGGCTCGTTCACCGAGCCGCGGATGTTCAACGGGCTGCTCAAGACCTACCTCGGGCCGGTAGAGGACGAGAGCGGGCTGTCCTACCTGCGCCCGGAGACCGCGCAGGGCATCTTCATCAACTACCTGAACGTCCAGCAGTCGGCCCGGCGCAAGCCCCCGTTCGGCATCGGTCAGATCGGCAAGTCGTTTCGCAACGAGATCACCCCGGGGAACTTCATCTTCCGCACCCGCGAGTTCGAGCAGATGGAGATGGAGTTCTTCGTCCCGCCGGGAACGGACGAGGGTTGGCACGACTACTGGATCGCCGAGCGCACCAGGTGGTACGTCGACCTCGGGGTCGATCCGGGCGACCTGCGCCATTACGAACACCCGAAGGAGAAGCTCTCGCACTACTCGAAGCGAACGGTGGACATCGAGTACCGGTTCGCCTTCACCGGCACCGAGTGGGGCGAGCTCGAGGGGGTGGCCAACCGGACGGATTTCGACCTCACCGCCCACTCGAAGGCGACCGGGATCGACCTGTCCTACTTCGACCAGGAGAGCGAGCGCTACGTCCCGTGGGTGATCGAGCCGGCCGCGGGGGTCGACCGGGCCACGCTGATGTTCCTGCTCGACGCCTACGACGAGGACGAGGCGCCGAACACGAAGGGTGGCGTGGACAAGCGGACCGTGCTCCGGCTGGACCGGCGCCTCGCTCCGATCAAGGCGGCCGTCCTGCCGCTGTCCCGCAACGAGCGGCTGTCGCCGGTCGCCCGTGACCTCGCCGCCGAGCTGCGCCGGCGCTGGAACGTGGACTTCGACGATGCCGGGGCGATCGGGCGCCGCTACCGCCGGCAGGACGAGGTGGGCACCCCCTACTGCGTGACCGTCGACTTCGACACCATCGACGACCAGGCCGTGACGGTGCGCGAACGCGACTCGATGGCCCAGGAGCGGGTGGCCTGCGCGGCGCTCACCGGCTACCTCGCCGAACGGTTGCCAGCCTGCTGAGGGTTGCGACGTAGGGTTCGGTGGACGGAGCGGGTAGCCGAGGGAGCGCGGGTTGACGAAGTACGTCTACGACTTCACCGAGGGGAACCGGGACCTCAAGGACCTGCTCGGCGGCAAGGGCGCGAACCTTGCCGAGATGACCAACCTCGGGCTGCCGGTGCCGCCCGGTTTCACGATCACGACCGAAGCCTGCCGCGACTACCTCACCAGCGGCGAGGTGCCCAAGGAGCTTGCCGACGAGGTCAGCGAGCACCTGGACCGCCTGGAGCGGGCGCGGGGGAAGCGGCTCGGCCAGCCGGGTGATCCGTTGCTCGTCTCGGTCCGCAGCGGGGCGAAGTTCTCCATGCCGGGGATGATGGACACCGTCCTCAACATCGGGCTCAACGACGAGTCGGTGGACGGCCTGGCCGAGCAGTCCGGGTCGCCGCGATTCGCCTGGGACTCCTACCGACGTCTGGTCGCGATGTTCGGCAAGACGGTGCTGGGGATCGACGGCGAGCTGTTCGAGCACGCCCTGGAGGAGGCCAAGCGCCGGCGCGGCACGGCGAGTGACCTGGACCTCGACGGCGCGGATTTCCGCGCGCTGGTCGACGAGTACAAGACGATCGTACGCACCCACGCCGGGCGTGAGTTCCCGACCGACCCGCGCGAGCAGATGGACCTCGCGGTCCGGGCGGTCTTCGACTCCTGGAACGGCGATCGGGCCAAGCTCTACCGCCGCCAGGAACGGATCCCGGCCGACCTCGGCACCGCCGTCAACATCGTTGCGATGGTCTTCGGCAACATCGGCTCGGACTCCGGGACCGGCGTCGCGTTCACCCGGGATCCGGGCAGCGGGAACCAGGGTGTCTACGGCGACTATCTCCAGAACGCCCAGGGCGAGGACGTGGTCGCCGGCATCCGCAACACCCTGCCGCTCGAGCAGCTCGAGCAGATCGACAAGCCCTGCTACGACGAGCTGCTGCAGATCATGGCGACCCTGGAGAACCACTACCGCGACCTGTGCGACATCGAGTTCACCATCGAGCGGCACAAACTTTGGATGTTGCAGACGCGGGTCGGCAAGCGAACCGCGGCGGCGGCGTTCCGGATCGCCACCCAGTTCGTCGACGAAGGCCTGATCGGTCTCGACGAGGCGCTCACCCGGGTCACCGGGGCCCAGCTCGGCCAGCTGATGTTCCCCAGGTTCGACGACGCCGCGGCTCCCACCCGGATCGCCAAGGGCATGAACGCGAGCCCGGGCGCGGCCGTGGGCAAAGCGGTGTTCGCATCCGACCGCGCGGTCGCGCTCGCCGCCGCCGGTGAGCAGGTGATCCTGGTGCGCCGCGAGACCAACCCGGACGACCTCGGCGGGATGATCGCGGCCAACGGGATCCTCACCAGCCGGGGCGGGAAGACTTCTCATGCCGCCGTGGTGGCCCGGGGGATGGGAAAGACCTGCGTCTGCGGCGCGGAGGAACTCGAGGTCGACGTGCCGGGCCGCCGGTTCACCGCGCCCGGCGGGGTGACCGTCGAGGAGGGCGACGTCATCTCCATCGACGGGACCAGCGGAGCGGTCTACCTCGGCGAGGTCGCGGTCGTCCCATCGCCGGTCGTGCAGTACTTCGAGGATGCTCTGGCGCCGGACGGGGACGAGCTGGTGGCGGCCGTGCACCGGTTGATGAACCATGCCGACGAGCGGCGTCGGCTCGCGGTCCGGGCCAACGCCGACACCGGGGAGGACGCCGTCCGGGCCCGGGCCTTCGGCGCCCAGGGGATCGGCCTGTGCCGGACCGAGCACATGTTCCTCGGCGACCGCCGCCGCCACGTGGAGCGGCTGATCCTGGCCGAAGGCGACGAGCAGCGCGAAGCTGCCCTGGCCGCCCTGCTCCCGCTGCAGCGGGCGGACTTCGAGGCCATCTTCGCCGCGATGGACGGCCTGCCGGTCACCGTGCGGCTGCTCGATCCGCCGCTGCACGAGTTCCTGCCGGACCTGACCGAGCTCTCGGTCCGGGTCGCGCTCGCCGAGGCGGACGGCAAGGCGACGGCGGCGGACGTCAGCCTGCTGTTGGCGGTGCGCAGGTTGCACGAGCAGAACCCGATGCTGGGCCTGCGCGGTGTCCGGCTCGGCCTCGTGGTCCCGGGGCTGTTCGCATTGCAGGTCCGGGCGATCGCGGAGGCGGCGGCGGCGCGGACCCGGACCGGCGGCCGACCGGTCGTCGAGATCATGATTCCGCTGGTCGGCGCGGTCCAGGAACTGGAGGTGATCCGCGAGGAGGCGGAGGGCGTGTTGCGGGAGGTCGCCCGGGAGACCGGCGTCGACCTCGAGTACCTGATCGGCACGATGATCGAGCTGCCCCGGGCTGCGCTGACCGCCGGGCAGATCGCCGGGTCCGCCGAATTCTTCTCGTTCGGGACCAACGACCTGACCCAGACGACGTGGGGCTTTTCCCGCGACGACGTCGAGTCCTCGTTCTTCACCCGCTATCTGGACCTGGGCATTTTCGGGGTCTCCCCGTTCGAGTCGCTGGACCGTGACGGGGTCGGCCGCCTGGTGCGGATCGCCTGCGAGGAGGGACGTAGGGCCCGACCGGATCTGCACCTCGGGGTCTGCGGCGAGCACGGCGGCGACCCGGACAGCGTGCACTTCTTCCACGACGTCGGACTGGACTACGTGTCCTGCTCTCCGTTTCGGGTGCCGGTTGCTCGGCTCGAGGCCGGCCGCGCCGCCATCGAGGGCGCGGGCAGCGACAGTCGCTGACCACCGGCGACGGAGCGTGCCATGAGCGACCCGACCGGCTACGACGAGCCGGCCCGCGCCCGCCGGGTGCCCGAGCCCGGGAAGGCGGCCCGCTCCGGACGATCGGTGTTCGAGCGGGACCGGGCCCGCGTCTTGCACAGCGCCGCCCTGCGTCGACTGGCGGCCAAGACCCAGGTGGTGGGGGTCGGGGTCGACGACTTTCCGCGGACGCGGCTCACCCATTCGCTGGAATGCGCGCAGATCGGCCGGGAGCTGGCCCACGCGCTCGGTGCCGACCCGGACGTCGTCGACGCCGCCTGCCTGGCGCACGACCTCGGGCATCCGCCGTTTGGGCACAACGGAGAGCAGGCCCTGGACGGCATCGCCCAACCGTGCGGTGGTTTCGAGGGCAACGCCCAGAGCCTGCGGGTGCTCACCAGACTCGAGGCGAAGACGCTGGACCCGGACGGACGCTCGGCCGGGCTGAACCTCACCCGGGCCGCCCTCGATGCCGCCACCAAGTACCCGTGGGCCCGCCGCGACGGTGACCGCAAGTACTGCGTGTATCCCGACGACGCGGACGTGTTCGAGTGGCTGCGCGCCGACTCACCGGTCGGCGACCGGCGCTGCCTGGAGGCGCAGATCATGGACTGGGCGGATGACGTCGCGTACTCCGTGCACGACCTCGAGGACGGTGTGCACGCCGACCACGTCGACCTCGCCGCTCTCGACGACCCGGTCGAACGAGCGGAACTCGTGGCCGTCGCCAGCCGGATCTACAGCGATGCCACGACCGATGTTCTGGCCGCGGCGCTCGACGGACTGACCGCGACGCCTTGGTGGCTGCACCGTTTCGACGGCGGCCACCGGGCCCACGTCGCGCTCAAGCGGATGACCAGCGAGCTGATCGGCCGGCTGGTCGCCGCCGCTCTGGAAGCGACCCGGGCCGGGCATGGCGACCGTGCCTTGCGCCGCTACGACGCGGATCTCGCGGTGCCGGCGCAGGCCCGCGCCGAGTGCGCGGTACTCAAGGCGGTCACCTACCGGTACGTCATGGCCCGCGCCGGGGTCAACTCGGCCCAGGCCAGGGAACGGGCGATCGTCACCGAGCTCGCGACCGGACTACTCGACCGCGCGCCGGACGCGCTCGCCGCCGAGTTCCGGGACCGCTGGCACGCCGCCAACGACGACGCGGCCCGGCTTCGTGCCGTCGTCGATCAGGTGGCCTCGCTCACCGACATCTCGGCCCGAGCCTGGCACGCTCGCCTGACTGCTGCCCGGCCCTGACATCGTCTTCAACGACGCGGGCCGGCCCTGCCGGCCCGCCGCAGCTCACGATTCACTGACGCCTGCCAGCCACGGATGCTCCGCCCCCGCACCCGGGTGATCGTGCGCCTGGTGTGCGGGGGTGCCGGCGGGCGATCCCGGCGCACCAGGACCACGGTTGTGACGATGATCCCGAGGACGGCCGCCGCGGCCAGCCCGTCGAGCACGTAGAACACCAGGTGGAGCATGCGCTCCACAGTAGGTGTCCGGCCCCGGTAGCGGCCAGGCGCGCGACCTACACTGGCTGCGGCGAGGACTGGAGGACGGGTGGCTGGGCGAATCCGGGACGAGGACGTCCGGACCGTCCGTGAACGCTCGCCGATCGCCGAGGTGATCGGGCAGCACCTTCAACTGCGCGCCGCCGGCGGCGGATCGCTGAAGGGGCTGTGTCCGTTCCACGACGAGAAGTCGCCGTCGTTCAACGTCTCACCGGAGCGCGGGCTGTTCCACTGCTTCGGCTGCGGCGAAGGTGGAGACGTGATCCGTTTCGTGGAGCGGGTCGAGCATCTGTCCTTCGTTGAGGCCGTCGAAAGTCTTGCGCGTCGAGCCGGGATCGCCCTCGAGTACGAGCAGGGCAGTGCCGCACCCGGGCGGCAGTCGGGGCAACGCCAGCGGCTGCTCGATGTGCACGCGGCGGCCGGTGCCTTCTACGCCGAACAGCTCGCCACCCCGGCAGCGGCGGCGGGTCGCGCGTTCCTCACCGATCGCGGCTTCGATCTGGACACGGCCGCCCGGTTCGGGGTCGGCTACGCGCCCGCCGGCTGGGATGCCCTGATCGGCCAGCTGCGGGGCGAGGGGTTCACCGAGGAGGAGCTGCTGACCGCCGGGGTCGCCCGGCGCAGCGCCAGGGGCAGCGCGATCGATGCATTCCGGGACCGGCTGGTCTGGCCGATCCGCGACATCAAGGGCGATGTCATCGGCTTCGGCGCGCGGCGGCTCAGTGCGGACGACCCGGTGCAAGCCAAGTACCTCAACACCAGCGAAACTCCGTTGTTCAAGAAAAGCCAGGTTCTATATGGGCTCGACCTGGCGAAAGCCGACATCGCCCGGTCCATGCAGGCGGTCGTGGTCGAGGGCTACACCGACGTGATGGCCTGTCACCTGGCCGGGGTCAAGACCGCGGTCGCCACTTGCGGGACCGCGTTCGGCACCGAGCACATCGCCATTCTGCGCCGGCTGCTCATGGACCAGGACGAGTTCCGCGGCCGGGTCATCTTCACCTTCGACGGGGACGCTGCCGGGCAGAAGGCGGCGCTGCGCGCCTTCGAGGAAGACCAGCGGTTCGTGACCCAGACCTTCGTCGCGGTCGAGCCGAGCGGCGCCGACCCGTGCGAGCTGCGGATGGCCAAAGGCGACGCGGCGGTGCGTGATCTGATCGCGAGCCACGTGCCGCTGTTCGAGTTCGCGATCCGCTCGACGCTGGCCCGCTACGACCTCGAGCTCGTCGAGGATCGGGTCGCCGCGCTCGCCGCGGCCGCGCCGCTGGTCGCCCGGATGAAGGACCGGGCGTTGCGTCCGGAGTACGCCCGCCGGCTGGCCGGATGGCTCGGCCTCGACGTGGAGCTGGTCCTGCGCCGCGTGGGCGAGCTCGCCGGCGGCGGGAAGCGGGCGACGTCCGGGCCGCCGGTGCCCGATCGCTCCGATCCCCGGCTGGTGGTCCAGCGCGAGGCGGTCAAGCTTGCCGTGCAGCGCCCGGCGCTGGCCGGACCGTTGTTCGACGACCTGGACGGCGACGCGTTCAGCCACCCGGCCTATGCCGCCGTGCGCGCGACGGTGGCCGCGGCTGGCGGGGCCGCGACCTCGGCCGGCGGTCCGGAGTGGGTCGGTCGACTGCGCGAGCTCGCGCCCGAGGACACCGTCCGGGCGCTGGTCACCGAGCTCGCGGTCGAGCCGATGCGCTCGGACGAGGACGGCATGCCGCGCTACGCCGCCTCCCTGGTGGCCAAGCTGCGGGAGATCGCGGTTAGCCGGCGGCTCAACGAGATCCGCTCCCGGCTCCAGCGGGTCAACCCCATCGAGGAGCCGGAGCAGCATAAGAAGCTGTTCGGTGAGCTGATCGCACTCGAGGCGCACCGGCGGGCCTTGCTCGAACAGGGCATCGGCGAGCTGTGAGCCCGGCCGCCCTCCCCCGGGAGGCGCAGGTCGAGGAGGTGCGCGACCTCGTCGCGCGCGGGAAGCAGATCGGGTTCCTGACCGCTGAGGAGGTGACCGGCGCCCTCGTCGCCGCCGAGCTCGGCCCGGAGTCCCTGGAGCCGGTGCTGGCCCTGCTGGCCGAGGAGAGCATCGACGTCCTGGAGCCGGCCGAAGAGGACGGCGGTCAGTCGGCGGCCCGCCGCCGGGACGCGGACGACGCGGCCGATCGCAGCGCGACCAGCGACCCGGTCCGCTCGTACCTGAAAGACATCGGTCGGGTGCCGCTGCTCAGCGCGGACGAGGAGGTCGACCTCGCGAAGCGGATCGAGGCCGGGCTCTTCGCGGCGGAGCGGCTGGCGAAACGACTCGCCGTCCCGGCCGGCCTGACCCGCGATCTCGCGGCCGTCGAGCGGGACGGTCAGTTGGCGAAGAAGCAGCTCATCGAAGCCAACCTGCGCCTCGTCGTCTCCATCGCCAAGCGGTACGTAGGTCGCGGGATGCTCTTCCTGGACCTGATCCAGGAGGGCAATCTCGGGCTGATCCGCGCGGTGGAGAAGTTCGACTACACCCGCGGCTACAAGTTCTCGACCTACGCCACCTGGTGGATCCGCCAGGCGATCACCCGGGCGATCGCCGACCAGTCGCGGACCATTCGGATCCCCGTTCACATGGTGGAGACGATCAACAAGCTGATCCGGGTGCAACGCCAACTGATCCAGGAACTGGGCCGTGATCCGAGCCCGGAGGAGATCGGCGCCGAGATGGAGCTCGGCGCGGACAAGGTGCGCGAGATCCTTCGGGTGAGCCAGGAGCCGATCAGTCTCGAGACCCCGATCGGGGAGGAGGACGCGTCGAGCCTCGGCGACTTCATCGAGGACTCCGATGCGATCGTGCCGATCGACGCCGCTTCGTTCGTCCTGCTCCAGGAGCAGCTCGACTCGGTCCTGCACACGCTGACCGACCGGGAGAAGAAGGTGATTCAGCTCCGCTTCGGGCTCACCGACGGGCAGTCCCGAACCCTCGAGGAGGTGGGCCGGGCGTTCGGCGTCACCCGCGAGCGGATCCGCCAGATCGAGTCGAAGACGCTGTCGAAGCTGCGTCACCCGTCGCGGTCGCTCCAGCTGCGCGACTACCTGGAGTGACGCCGGACGGGCCCGGTCAGCGCAGCGGGCCGTCCGATGGCGGGTAGGGGGGCAGCTCGTCGGTGACCTCGCGGCCACCGACCGTTTCGGCGACCTTGTCCCGGGCGCGGCGCTTTGCCACGCCGGCGAGGTCGGCGGCCTGGGCCTGGAGCAGGCCCGCGGTCGACTGGATCGCCGGGTTGTCGGCCAGGCCGCGAACCAGCCGGGCGATCTGCTCGTATCTGGTGTGCCCGGCCCGCGCACCGAGGACGTAGCCGGTGGTCAGGCCGACGGCGAAGGTCGCCTTGTGGCGCATCGTGATCCTCCAGGGGTCGCACCGACCAGCTACCCGATTGGCGGGCAGCTTACGCATGGTCGGCCGGGCGGGGACTGCTGTGCGGTAATCTCCGGATGCCGTCCGGCGTTTCGGTCGCCGATCCCGCGTAGCTCAATTGGCAGAGCGTCCGGCTGTTAACCGGCAGGTTACAGGTTCGAGTCCTGTCGCGGGAGCCCGTGCTGCGGCACCCCCTGGGGGAGCCCGCGGCTGCCGACGGCGATGCCGACGGCGATCGTCGCCTGCACCGCGAGGACGAACATTGCCGCATGCAGGGCGCCCAGCCGCGCGACCGGGGCGCGGGTGACGAACAGCGTGCCGAGGGTGGCGACGCCCACGGCGAGCGAGATCTGCTGCGTGGTGACGAGTACCCCGCTGCCGGCGATGACGCGGACCGGGACGCCCGCGGCTATGAGGGCGGCGGCGGTCGTGTGACGCAGCGTGTGCGGACTTCCATGCACGCCGGCTTCGTCGGTGACCTTGCGGTACCAGCGCAGCACGTTTCGGTGGTCGAGAGGCGTACCGATCTCCGTGGTGAAGACCAGGTCCGTCTCTTGCCAAGCGGGCCCCGCCGCGAGCCGGTCCGCGCGCTGAGCTTGGCGACGGGCCTTCAGCGTCTCTACGACCTCGGGCAGCAGCGGCAGGGTCCGGCGCGAACGGGCCGACTTGGGCTCCGTGCGGGTCAGCGCCCCACCCACTCGGTACAGGGTTCCGCTGACGCGAAGCGTCCCGGCGTCGAGATCTAGGTCGCTCCAGCGCAGCGCCAACGCTTCGCCGATCCGCAGGCTCCCCATGCCAACCTTTGGCACAGCTGGTACGGCGCTGCGGGTGATCAGGGAACCTGGAGCCAGTATTTCAATATGGGTGGGACTTTGGTGGGGACCCCGGCGGGCGCTTCATGGAGCAACACTCGAGCGGATGTATTTGCTGAGGGGTCGAACGCTGAGCTGTACCAATTGAGCTGGACTGACCCCGGTGGGTGGTCAAACTGGGGTAACGTCAACTCGACGGTCCTGTCCAGTTCACCCGGGGCAGTCGCTACATGCGGTACCGGGCGTTTGGACGTAGTCGCCGATCTCGCCAGCGGTGGAATCGGATGGAGTACGGGAATGGCAGTTGGGGTTCGTGGCAGTCCCTAGGTGGTGCTAGTTACTCCGCCCCTGCCATCGGCTCGTGGGGATGCGGGAATTTGGACGTTTCCGTCGCTGGAACCGACAACCATTTGTGGGATAAGGTATACACCAATGGCAACTGGGGTAGCTGGACCAACCTGGGTGGGACGCTGTACTCGTCGCCGACCGTAGGCTCATGGGGTGCTAACAGGCTGGACGTGTTCGTGGAGGGCCCAAATGCCACCGTCTACCATGATGCTTATGGTGGCGCCTGGAGCGGCTTCCAGACCATGAACGCCACAACCTATTACGCCCCGGCTACGGTTTCGCGGAATCCCGGACAGGTAGACCTCTTCTACGCAGACGTCAACAATGCCATCGAGGATATTCGATTCGGGTGAGCCCTCGCCGGGCACAAGCTCGCTCCTCCCGGCCCGCAGGGTAACGTCTTGGAGCTAGTGGGACAGGCTGAGGCTTGACGTAATCTCCGAGACGGTGGACGGCGACGTAGCAACAAGGAGCAAAGCGTATGTCGATCGGCCGAGCGGGATAGGTTGCCGGTAAGTCACGATGACCGCAGCCGCTTGGAAGGACGGTCCGCCAGTTCGGCGACTCTCAAAAGGGCCATCTGGCGAGGGATCGATTACGCAAGCCGGCTGGCCGTCCACGACAAGGTAACTCACTGTGGGATCGGTGCCGTATGGATGATTGACATTATTGCTCGACCAGGCAGGGCAGAACTGCCGCAAGTCGGTACTACTGCTGCCGGAGCCGGCAACCGCATCGACGGCTACCCACCCTGATGAACCGTCATAGGCGTTCTGTCCAACATCAGAGCTGGCCGAATAGGGGGTCGCTGTCCAGGAGACCGGCAAATCCAAGGTCACGTCGAGGTGCGAGAAATCGACCACCTGGGTACCCGTGTCCGTCGGAGACGTGGTAGAGCCAGGGAAGCCGACGATTGATTGTTGGCCGTTGTGGCCAAAAACGCTCAGGCCACCAATGATGGCGCCGATCACGACAAGAACGCCCACAGAGGCCGCCGAATACTGGCGGATGCGCCGACGCGGCGAGTAGCTTCTCCGAATGACCGTCAGGTCCGGGGGGTGGCCTTGGACAGCTTCCACTGCCTCCGACAAGCGACGGCGCACTGCATCCGCTTCGGAATTGCCCGGATCGCTCACGGCATTCCCTCCAGTTTCATTGCAAGCTCGGCCAAGCCACGCGAGGCATAACCCTTGACCGATCCCACGCTCACGTTCATCAGCGCGGCGGTTCCGAGCTCGCTCAAGCCGACGTGGGGCCGCAACACGGTGGCTTCGCGTCGACGTCTGGACAATTGGCGCAGTGCCCGAAGCACCGCCGCCCAATCACCGGCCACGAGGGCCCGTACTTCCGGTCCTGCCGGCGGCAGGGTCCGGCATTGGCGCGTGACGCCGCACGACGACTCGCCTCCGAATTTGGGACCGCGACAGATTAATCACAGTGGCGCGCAAATACGCTAGTCCGACTCAAGCCGGCTTGCGCAGGACGGCATAGACGCGCGGGTACGTTTCCTGGACGACATCCTCGGCCGCAGCAACTTCACCGAGCATCAGGACGACCTTGCGCAGGAGAGGCGTGTAATGACGCGCCTTGAACAGGCGTCATACTTGTATTCAGCATCGATTCGGCCAACCCGACCACTAGCCCTCCGGCGCCCACCCCGCGGGCCCGTCTGCTTGATTGGACCCACCTGGCGGTCGAACACGCCGACCCACGTCGAGCGCCCGGCAGCACTCGGCGACCAGCAGCAGTCCGGCATTCGGGGTCAGGTTCGGGTCGTCGGCGTGTAGCAAGTTGCCACCGCGGGCTGGGATCGCGTAATACTGCACCAGGCACCCGCCCCCACGAAGATCACACGCGCGAGTTACACTACCGGCGGCACGTGACTTTACCTAAAGTACCGCGCGGGCGACCTCGCCCCGGTGCGGTGTTGCCACCCTCGCTCTGACTTTTTCGCCGACTTGCGGCCGCCTCAAAAGACGCCATCCGGCTTTTCTCGTCCTGGAGTACCTGCCGTACGCGGCGGCCGAAGTCCGGATATCGGTGCGCCTCACCCACCACGCGGCGGGCCTCCTCACGCAACAGCTCGGAGACCGAACTGCCTTTGACCCTGGCCGAGAGCGAGATCGGACTGTTCAAGACCGAGGTGATCCGGCGGCGAGGACGCGTGGCGCAACCTCGACTATGTCGAGCTGGCGACTCTCGAATGGGTTGACTGGCACAATCACCGCCGGCGCACACTGCCTGCGTAGATCTCACCCCAGCTGAAGTTGAGGAGGCCTACTACCGTCAGCAAGCAGCCCTCACCGAGGCGTTGCTCCCAACATCATGAGCGTCCGGACACGCCGAGGGGATTCAGCACGTTGGCCGTGGGCGCGACGATGTCTCCGTCCACGAAGATCCGAATCTGGAGGGCGCCTCGGACGAGGAGGTTCTGCGGGTCGCCGTTGCGGCCGGCCGTGCGATCGTCACGGAGAACGTGCAAGATTCCGGCCACGCCAGGCCGCGGCCCTTGCGTCCGGTCGACCCTGTCCGGTACTGATTTCCACAACCAATCGGCAGTTTCCGCGGGCCAACACTCGCACGAAAGGTCGCCTCGTAGCCGCGCTTGACCGGCTCCTGGAGGCCCGGGCGGTGCCGTCCGGAGCGATCTTCCTGAGGCCGATGTCCGGCAGTGATCATCTGTAGCAACGTTTGAAGGGCGCTTCCGGGTTCTGCGTGGGTCTCTGAGCGGTGATCACGTCGTTGGCGGGATGATTCCGGGATGCGCGATACCGAGTTGTACCGGCATCTGTTGGGTGTGGTCGCCCCGTGGGAGGTGAGCCGG
>Ga0307372_10000294_pt1 | contig 89543 bp, 87 predicted proteins | sample OX1MG_FD_202533 | JGI IMG/M metagenome (GOLD analysis project Ga0307372, IMG submission 202533) | Soil microbial communities from Risofladan, Vaasa, Finland - OX-1 | ecosystem: Environmental > Terrestrial > Soil > Coastal area > Acid sulfate soil | place: Finland: Risofladan, Vaasa | collected... | reverse complement strand
CGTACGCGGGCCTCGGCCAGGTTCGAACAAGCGAACGTGTGGTGCTCCACCTTTCTGACTCAGAACCAGGTGGACCCGAGCCCACTGCTGATTTCAGCCAGCGCAGAAACGACTCATTCGCGTTGCCAACTCTAGTTTCGCGGTTAGGCGTCCTGGGTCCTGGTGCGCCATGCCCCGGCGATGGTCGGTATCACCATCCAGGCGAGGATCACGAGTACCGCTACGGCGGTGGCCATCGGCAGATCTAGATCAGTCAAGGCGCCGGACGAGCCGGGGGAGTCGGGGGAGCCGTAGTGCTTTCCCGGTCGCAAATGACTGAGCGCGATCAATAACACTCCGTCACGGGCGGAGCCGAGGTTGCCTGAGCCTGATGTCCGAAAAAGACTCTGGGATCGGGAGCCTCCAAGGTTCCGGCAGGCTCGGCCGCCGGCACCAAAAGTGGTCGATGGTCAGTGCTTCGTCGGTGTGCTTGTGCCGAAAGTCCTGCGACTTCGACTTCGGTACCCCTTTACGAAATACGGGGCGGGCAGCAGGCATCACCGCGGGCGGCTGGAATTTCATCCAGTTCTGGAGGGGGCTCTCGATCGGGGTCAGGCGCGGGGCCCGGAAAGCAACCCGGAGACCAGTTCCCGCCCGGCCCCGACAGGTAACGCAAACGCAGACTCGGCGAGGCTTACGAGTCCACTGTTTTGGGGGCCGCCAGAGCACTCCCATGGCGGTGTCAGGCCCCTGCCGGTTTGTTATTCTCAGACCCTCATGCGAGCGCTCCTCGATCACGAATTGCTGCTGACCCGGCGGCGCGTGGTTGATTTTGTTCGCGGCCCCAGCTGCACCTGTAGCGACTAGCAGGTTTCGGTCGGCCCCACCCGCCCAGGCCCCGCGCGGTCGGGGCTCCGCGCTTCGTCAAGTCGGCTTGGCGCATTCCTTTCCCTGGAGCATCAAATGCACACCGGTTACGTAACTTCATCCTGCGATCCGGCCCCCGGTGGCGCTCGTCGCCGCCTCGGCGACGGCCCGAGCAACTCCGTCCCGGCGGAGGATTTGAGCTGATGTGCGCCACCTGCGGCTGCCATGAGGCGCCCGACTCCGGAACCCCGCTCTCCAAGGTCGAGGTGTTCAAGGGTCAGAGCCGGGGACTGCGAGGCACCGTGGCCGAAGAGCTTGCCGAGCCCACCCCGGTCTTCAGCGACGGTGCCGTCCAGGTTCTGAAGTTCCACGGAATCTACCAGCAGGACGATCGCGACCGACGCAAGGAGGCGCGCAGCCGGGGCCTGGACAAGCACCACCAGATGATGGTCCGGACGCGCATTCCGGGCGGGGTGGCTTCGGCGGCGGCCTACCTAGCTCACGACCACATTGCCGAGGTCTGGGGCAACTCCACCATGCGCATCACCACCCGGCAGGACTTCCAGCTTCACGCCGTGCTCAAATCCGACCTCAAGCGAGCTATTCAAGCCATCAATGCCGGATTGCTGACCACCCTGGGCGGATGCGGCGACCAGGAGCGCAACATCATGAGTTGCCCCTCGCCCCATCGCGATCGCCTGCGCGAGGACCTGGCCCCAGTGCTGGACGGGCTGGCGGCCGCCCTGGCCCCGGTCACCCACGCCTACCACGAGATCTGGCTGGACGGCGAACTGGCCTGCAGCTCAGGGCCGGATCTCGAACCAGACCCCCTCTACGGGTCGCAATACCTACCCCGAAAGTTCAAGACCGGGCTGGCCCCGGAGGGCGACAACTGCATCGACGTCTACGCCAACGACCTCGGTCTGGTCGCGCGGCGCGGCCCTGGAGGGGGCCTGGCGGGATTCGAGATTCTGGTCGGGGGTGGGTTTGGCCGCACCAACCACAAGCCCGACACTTTCCCCTCCGTCGCTCAGCCGCTGGGATTCGTGCTGCCGGACCAGGTGACGAAGCTGGCGCTGGCGGTCGTGACCGTCTTCCGTGACCAGGGCAATCGCAGCGACCGTCGTCACGCGCGGCTCAAATACCTGATCCACGAGCGCGGGCTGGACTGGTTCAAGGCCCGGGTGGACGCACTCCTCGACTTCCCCATCCAACCCTCGACCCCCCTCAAGTGGGAGCGCATCGATGATCACCTGGGATGGCACGAACAGGGCGACGGCCACTTCTTCCTGGGCATCTTCGTCGAAAACGGCCGCATCGCGGACACCGCCGAACACCGCCTGCGGAGCGCTCTCCGCAAAATCGTGGACGGCTTCCAACCTGGCGTCCGGCTCACCGCCCAGCAGAATCTGATCCTGACCGACCTGACGGCCGAGAGCCGGGATCGGATCGACGCCATTCTGGCCGCCCACGGCGTGCTCGCCGCCGACCAGCTTCCATCGGCACTGCGCACCTCCATGGCCTGCCCCGCCTGGCCCACCTGCGGGCTGGCGGTGGCCGAGTCCGAGCGCGTCATGCCGCAACTGATCCGGCGCTTGTCGCAACTCCTCACCGAACTGGGACTGGCCCAGGAGCAGATCAGCTTCCGGATGACCGGCTGCCCCAACGGATGCGCCCGACCCTACCTGGGTGACGTCGGATTCGTGGGCACCACCCTCGGCAAGTACGACGTATTCCTGGGCGGTGATTTTGAGGGCACCAGGCTGAACGAGCTCTACACCACAAATGTGAGCTTGGAGGACATCCCCGATCTGCTCCGGGCCCCGCTGGAGGCGTTCAGCCACGATCGGGAAGCCTCCGAGGGATTTGGACAGTGGTGCCACCGGCTGGGTGTGGATGCACTCCGGGAGCGTTTTGGGGCCCAGCCCGTGCCGGTGGCGGGGGCGGTGCCGGCCTGAGGTACTACCCGGTCTTCCTGGACCTGCGGGGTCAGGTTTGCCTGGTGCTGGGCGACAACCGGCTGGCGCGGGAGAAGGCCGAGCTGCTGCGCGCGGCGGGGGCCCAGGTCCGGGAGCACGCCCAGCGCCAGCCGGGCGACCTGCTGGGGGTGCGCCTGGTCATCGACGCCAGCGGTGATGAGGAGCTGAATCGCGGTGTCTGGGCGGAGGCGGAGGAGCGTGGCATCCTGGTCAACGTCCTTGACCGCCCCGAGCGTTGCCGTTTTATCGCTCCTGCGCTGGTCAACCGCGATCCCCTCCTGATCGCCATCTCGACCTCGGGCGAGAGCCCCTTCCTCGCCGCCGCGCTGCGCCTGCGGCTGGAGTCCTGGCTGGGCGCGGAATGGGGTCCCTTCGTGCGCCTGCTGGGTGAGGTTCGGCGCCGGCTCCGCCAGGAGGGGGCTGCTCTGGCCGATCAGGTTCCGGTCTACCGCCGCCTGCTCAACTCGCCGCTGCTCGCGCTCCTTCGGGCCGGCCGGGCGGCGGAAGGGACGCGCCTGGCCGATTCCATCGCGGGCGCGGTGGGGTCCGCCCAGCCGGGGCGGGTGGCTCTGGTCGGCGCCGGTCCGGGAGCGCCGGAGCTGCTGACCGTGGCCGCGCGCGAGCTTCTCCTGGCCGCCGACATTATTTTCCATGACGCCCTGGTGGGATCGGACATTCTGGCCCTGGCCAATCCCCAGGCGGAGCGGATCGATGTCGGCAAGCGGGGTGGTCGAGTCAGCACCGAGCAGAGCGCCATTCATCAAGCCCTGGTCGAGGCCGCCCGGGCGGGCAAGGAGGTGGTGCGGCTGAAGGGGGGCGACCCCTACGTTTTTGGACGCGGCGGCGAGGAGGCGCTGGCCCTGGCCCAGGCTGGGGTTGAGGTGCTGGTGGTGCCCGGCGTCAGCTCTGCACTGGCGGCCCCGGCGGCGGCCGGAATTCCGGTCACCATGCGCGGGGTCGCATCCTCCTTCGCCGTCGCCACCGCCCACAGCAGCGACGCCCTCGGGCCGCGCCTCGAGGCCCTGGCCCGATCGGTCGACACGCTCGTCTTGATGATGCCCCTGGCGGACCTGAAGCGGACCGCGGCGCGGCTCGAGGCGGTGTTGGGTGGGAATCGGCCGGCCGCTCTGGTCTGCTCGGCCACCACCCCCGCCCAGTCGGTCCTGCGCTCGTCGCTGGCCCAGATCGCGGCGGCGGCGAGCGCGGGCGGGGTCCGAGGGCCGGCGGTGCTGGTGGTGGGAGAGGTGGTCCAGGCGTTGGCCGCAGCACAGGGTCTGATGGCCGCATCCACCAGCCCCATCAAGCTCCGCTGATCAGTCCGATACGTCCACATTGATGGTGTGATAGCCGCTGGCACCTAACGGGTATGAACTCTGCGCCCTCGGGTCCTGGAGCGTTCCCTGCCCGTCGCGGGCCCTGACCTTCAACTGGTAGGTCCCTTGCTTGGCCGCTGTCCACGAGGACGTCCAGAGCGTCCAGACGCCCCGCATCGGCGTCCCGACCAACTGGGCACCATTCCAGCTGGCACCGCCGTTGTGGCTCCACTCCACGGCCGAGATGCCGCGCAAGCCCGCGAAGGCGACCCCGGCCACGGCGAACGGGGTCCGGGCCTTGAGGGTCTGACCGTTCTGGGGCACATCGAAGCGGCTGAAGGTCTTGACCACGGCGTCGTGGTTCCATCCCTGGCCCTCCCAAAAGCCACCTCCCACGCTCTTGGCGACCGATATCGAGGTGAGCCATTTTGGTCCCCGCATGCCGTAGTGACCGGGGATCAGAATCCGGGCCGGAAAACCGTGGCTGTCGGGCAGCGGGGCTCCGTCCAGGGAGTGCACGACCATGATCTGGGGGTCGGACATGACCGCCTCCAGGGTGATGCCCTCGCTGAAGCCGTCGGCGGAACCGAAATTGACGGCGGCCGCGGCCGCATTGGGGTGGGCGGCCGCCAGCAGCTGCTGTAAGGGAACGCCGGAGAAGCGACCGTTGCTGATCAGGTTGCCCCCGACCAGGTTGCTCACGCACTCCAGGGTGGTGATCTGGGTGGTCGCGGCGAGTCCTCGGAATTCGTTGTACGAATAGCGGTGGGGCTGCTCGACCATTCCCCCCACCATCAGGGACCAGGCCGCGGCTCTGAGGGCGGGATCCGAAAAATTCTTGGAGACGAGGTAGAAGTTGTTGGCCGGGGTGATGAACGGCGACGGCCCAGCCGGCTTCAGCCCCACCCCGCCGGCCAGCGCGGTAAGCCAGCCGGGAACCTTGAAGATCGCGATGCCGCCCAACCCGAGCAGGGCCGCCGCGGCCGGGAGCCCGAATACGAAGCGGCGCCGAGCAGGGCTGAAAACCGGGCCCGAGGCGGAGGTCGGCGAGGGGGCCAGGCCCGCCGCGCAGATCTCCAGAGTGACACCGTAGACCGCCGCCAGCAGGGCCCAGACCACCGCCACGGTGATGCCCTGGCCGAGGCCGAGCGGCCCCCAGCCGGCCAGTGGCAGCAGCACCAACCCCACCACCAGGTAGAGGGCTGCGGCGTCGACGATTGACTTGCTGGGGATCTGGCGGCGCCGATCGGCCAGCGCCAGGAGGCCGGCCAGGAGGCCGCCCCCCAAGATCAGGGCCAGCAGCAGCCCCATCTCTTCGACCACCTTGCCCGTGTGTTGCAGGCGGTCGATCAAGAACCCGAATGCGGGTCCCGGCATGACGCCGAGAATCGGTTCCTGTAGGGCCTGGGGGAGTGGGGTCACCCCGCTCAGCGCGCCGAGCAGGTACATGGCCGCGCTGGTCAGCGTGGCCGCCGCACACCCAGCTGCGAATCCGACCTTGAACGGCTTCGACATCTCCCCAGGTCAGACTACGCCCGCGCCGGTGGCGATTCCCAAAAGGGGGCCGGCCGGAGGACGTCATTTCTGCGAAAATCACGGACCAGTGCCAGATCGATCCATCAACGCCCAAGATCTGGAGGAACTCCGATGGGTTGATCGGGCCCGCCTGTCGCCGGACGGCTCCGGGATCGCTTATCAGGTCGGGTTCGCCGATAGTGCCGAGCACGACAGTGGCTGCTGCGTCTGGTTCCTGAACCTTCAGGGTGACGATCCCCCGCAGCGGATAGCGGAGGGTCGCCGTTCGCATTCGCCGCAGTGGTCGCCGGATGGGAATTCCATTGCCTACCTGGCGCGCTGTGAGGGCCGCGACCAGATTTTCATCGCCGAGCGGGGCGCGAATTGGAACTCCCCGCCCCGCCGCCTCACCACCGCCACTGATGGCTGCGCCAGCTTCCGCTGGGCACCAGACGGAAGCCAGGTCGCCTTCCTCTCCTCCGTCCCCAGCGAGGACGGCGCCGTCGTGGATGATCCCCGGCCCCATCAGGGGGAGGATAAGCAGCGCCGTCCGCCGGTGGCGCGCCGGATCCGTCGGCTCGACGACAAGCACGACGGTATGGGCTTCGTCGACGGCCGCCATCCCCACCTTTTCCTGATTCCGGCCGCTGGCGGCCGGGCTCAGCAGCTCACCCAGGGAGCCTTCGACGTGGAGGGATTCGACTGGTCGCCCGATGGTCGGCAGCTGGTTGTCTGTGGGGACTTCGAGCCCGACTCGGATTTGCGCCGCACGCGCAACCTCTACCTGGTTGATGCCGAGGGAGCGGCGCCGGTCCGGATCGCGGGGGGGCTGGAAATCTCCAATCCGTGCTGGTCGCCGGAGGGGGATGTGATCGCATTCGTGGCTCCGGCCGGTCCCGGGGCGGGGCTTTTTGATCGGGCCTGGGTGGTGGCCGCCGACGGCGGGGACCCGCAATGCCTCACCGCCGGTCTGGATCGATCGGTCGGCGGCAGCGTCGGATCGGACATGCGTAGCGGCCACGAAGCCCGCCTGCTCTGGTCGCGGGACGGAGACAGGCTCTACTTCATCGCCAGCGGTCCCGGCACCGCCGAGGTGTGCTCGGTCACCAGGCAGGGCGAGGTCCGCATCGAGCACCCGGCCGCCCGCAGCGTCGCCTACGACTTTGACCTCGGCCCTTCGGCGCTGGCCATCTGTGTCACCGACCCCCTCAACCCGGGCGACGTCGAGCTGGTGGAAGGCGGAGCCGCGCGGCGCCTGACCGACCTCAACCCGTGGCTGCGTGACCGCCACTTGGCCTACCCCGAAGAGCATTGGTTTACGACCGCCGACGGGTTGCGAATCCAGGGCTGGCTGCTGCGTCCCTCAGATTTCGACGAGTCCGGATCCTTTCCGCTGGTGATGCAGATCCATGGCGGTCCGCACGGCCAGTACGGCTGGGCCTTTTTTCACGAGTTCCAGATGCTGGCGTCCTTGGGAATGTTGGTCTTCTACACCAACCCGCCCGGGTCGGAGGGCTACGGCGAGGCCTTTTGCCAGGCGGTGGTGAGAGATTGGGGCGGGGCCGACTTCGAGGCTTTGATGCAGGCGCTGGACCAGATTCTGGAACGCGTGGGGGGGATCGATGAGACCCGGCTGGGAATCGCCGGCGGCTCCTATGGCGGCTACCTGACCAACTGGGCTATCGGCCACACGAACCGTTTCGCGGCGGCGGTATCGATGCGCTCGATCTCCAACCTGGTCAGCGAGTACGCCCAGCACGACATCGTCCTCTGGGGTGCACTGGAGTTGGGCCCGGGTCCCTGGCCGGATCCGGATGAGCTGTGGCGGCGCTCCCCGATCCGCTACGTCCGATCCATTCACACCCCCCTGCTGCTGCTCCACGGCGAGATGGATCTGCGCTGTGCCATCTCCCAGTCGGAGGAGCTCTTTGGAGCCCTGCGTCTGCTCGGCCGGAGGGTGGAGATGGTGCGCTATCCGGGCGAATCACACGATCTTTCCCGGAGCGGCCGGCCGGACCGACGCATCGACCGCCTGAACCGAATTGGCGGATTCTTTTCAGAACACCTGCTGCGCTGAGCCCGCTTTCGAGGGGGGTGGTGGCGGCTCATCGGCGGCGGCCAGGCTGTCCCTGATCTGGCGCTTGAGGATCTTCCCGGTCGGACCGATGGGCAGCGAGTCGACGAAGTTCACGCTTCGAGGGTATTTGTAGGGGGCCAGGCGTTCGCGGCAGAAGTCGATGACCTCGTTCTCGTCGGCGCGCTGCCCGGCGCGCAGTTGGACCACCGCTTTGATCTCCTCCCCGAGCCGGGAGTCGGCCACGCCGATGACGGCTGCGGCGGCGATGGCGGGGTGCTGGAAGAGAACCTCCTCGATCTCCCGCGGATAGACGTTGAAGCCGCCGCGAAGGATCATGTCCTTCTTGCGATCGACGATATAGAGGAAGCCGTCGGCGTCGCGGTAACCGAGATCCTCGGAGTGAAACCAACCGTTGGTGATCGACTGCCGGGTGGCGTCGGGCTGATTGCGGTACCCCTTCATGACGTTGTGGCCGCGGATCACGATCTCGCCCACGTGCTCGGCCCCGTCCGGCATCGGGTGACCCTCGCCATCCCAGATCTCCACCTCCACCCCCCAGACCGGTTTGCCGATGCTGAGCGGGCGACGTTCCTCCCGGCTGCGGTTGAAGGTCGCCACGGGCGAGGTCTCGGACAAGCCGTAGCCCTCCAGGACGGCCACCTGAAAGCGGGCCTCAAAGGCCTCCATGACCTCCTTGGGCAGGGCTGAGCCGCCGGACACGCACATGCGCAACGAGGAATGGTCGCGCCCTGGCCCCGCGTACTGGAGGAGCCCGAAGTACATGGTCGGAACCCCGGCGAAAACCGTCACCCGATCGCGTTCCATGACCTGGAGCACGGTCGCGGCGTCGAAGCGGGGAACCAGCGTGACGGTGGCGGCGCCGAGGACGGCGGCGTTCATGATGGTGGACTGGCCGAAGGTGTGAAAGAGGGGCAGGACGGCCATCATCACGTCGTCGCGGCAGGCATTCACGATCCGGACACTCACCCAGGCGTTCATGAACAGATTGGAGTGACTCAGCTCGGCGCCCTTGGGCCGCCCGGTCGTGCCCGAGGTGTAGAGGATGGCCGCGGTTTCGTCCGGGTTGGATTGGAAAAGGGTGAAGCCCGGCTCCGGCGCGGCCGCCAGCAGCTCGTCGAAGCTGAGACTTCCGGGCGGGCTGGGGCTACCCGGCCGGCCCGCTACGTAGACCTTGATCGGCGCCGCCAGCAGGGCCGCGGCGGCGATCGACTCGGCCGCGAAATCCTCCCAGGCGATCGCCAGGCGGGCGCCCGAATCCTGCAGATGAAAGGCGATCTCGGTCGACTTGAGGAGCACGTTGATGGGAACCACCACCGCCCCCGCCTTCAGAATGCCGTAGTAAGCGACGATGAACTGGGGCACGTTGGGAAGGCTGATCACGATCCGATCGCCGGGGGTGACGCCGGAACGCAGAAGTGCCCCGGCGAGTCGGTCCGAGAGCATGTCCAACTGGGCGTAATTGAGGCGCACATCGTCGATGATCACAGCCACCTTGTCGGGATTGGTGAGCGCCGAATCATGCAAGGCCATGGCGAGGTTGAGCCCCATGCGCGGTACTGTAATCCCGCCACCCCGGGCCGGTGGCATGAAACCGGGCTGGGCCGGTCGGACCCGGACCCAGCGAGGAGGAGCCAGGGATGCCAATAGAGGCCTTTTCCGACGATTGGGCGGCCCAGTTCAAGGACCAGATCAATTCCAGTGCTGCTTACCGAGAGTCGGCCCGGGGCTGGCGTTGGACGGTGGGACTGGTGGTCGAGGCGGAACCCGACCGCAGTTTCCAGGTTGGGCGCGGGGTGGTGCTGGACCTCTATGAGGGTGAGGCGCGGGCGGTCCAGGTGACCGACGTCGAGGCTGCCCAAGACTGTGCCTTCGTCATCAGCGCGCCCTACTCGAGGTGGAAGCAGGTGGCCCAGAAGGAGCTTGACCCGACCCGGGGCATGCTCCAGGGCAAACTTCGCCTCAAGGGCAACCTCCCGACCATCGTGCGCTACAACAAGGCGGCCCGGGAGCTGACTGAGTGCACCTCACGGATCGACGTGGCCTGGCCGGATGACCCCCTCCAGTGACCGCCTGGACCTGGCGGGCTCGCCTCAGCCGGCGGTGCTGAGGATCTCGCGGATCCACCACCTGGGATTGCTGGTCGCGGACTTGAACACCGCTCTGGCTCTGTACGGTCAGAGTTTGGGCGCCGCGGCCGGGGCCCGCTGGGCGAGCCAGGAAGACGGAGTCGAGGTCGCCCTTGTGGACTTAGGTGCCAGTCTCCTCGAGCTCATGCAGCCGCTCCGCGCCGACTGCGGCGTGGGCCGCTTCCTGGCCCGGCGAGGCCCTGGCATGCACCACGTCGCCTACCTGGTGGAGGACATCGAAGCGGAGTTGAGCGCGGCCCGTGGGGCCGGGCTGGATCTGATCGACCAGAGGCCGCGGCCGGGTCTGAACGGAACGACGATTGCCTTTTTGCATCCCCGGACCATGGGTGGGGTTCTGACCGAGTTGGTCCAGGAGCGGCGATGACCTCGGCTTCCGATCAGCCCTGGCTGACCGACTCCGAATTGCCCCTCGACCCCTACTACGGACCGCCTGACCGGCCGCGAGACCTGGCCCCGCCCGGCGTCTACCCTTACACCCGCGGCATCCGCCCCGACCTCTATCGGGGCCACCTCTGGACCATGCGTCAATACGCCGGATTCGGAACCGCCAGCGCGTCCAACCAGCGCTACCGATTTCTCCTCGGCCAGGGACAGACGGGAATCTCGGTGGCCTTCGACCTGCCGACCCAGATCGGTTACGACTCGGATCACCCGATGGCCTGGGGCGAGGTGGGCAAGGTGGGGGTGGCGATCGACTCGCTGCGTGACCTGGAGACGCTGTTTGAAGGCATTCCGCTGGGCGAGATTTCGACCTCGATGACCATCAATGCCACGGCTCCCATGCTGCTGCTCTTGTATCAGCTCGTCGCCGAGCAGCAATCGTGCCCGCCCGAGCGCATTCGAGGCACGGTTCAGAACGACATCCTGAAGGAGTACGCAGCGCGGGGCACGTACATCTACCCGCCCCGGCCGTCGATGCGTCTGACCACCGACCTATTCGCCTACTGTCACGACCAGCTTCCCAACTGGAACACCATCTCCATCTCCGGATACCACATCCGAGAGGCTGGAGCGACCGCTCCGGAGGAGATCGCCTTCGCCCTGGCCGACGGCATCGCCTACGTCTCGGCGGCGTTGGAGGCGGGCCTCAAGGTCGACGATCTCGGCCCCCGGCTCTCCTTTTTCTTCGCCTGCCACATGGACTTCTTCGAGGAGATCGCCAAGTTCCGGGCGGCCCGCCGGATGTGGGCTCGAATCATGAAGGAGCGCTTTGGCAGCACCGACCCGCGTTCTCAGATGCTGCGCTTTCACACCCAGACCGGCGGCGTCACGTTGACCGCTCAGCAGCCGCTCCTGAACGTCGTGAGAACCTCTTTGGAGGCCCTGGCGGCGGTCCTGGGGGGGACCCAGTCACTCCACACCAACTCCTTCGACGAGGCCCTGGGGTTACCCTCCCAGACGGCCGCGGAGGTGGCTCTGCGCACCCAGCAGGTGATCGCCCACGAGACCCAGGTGGCGGCAGTGGCCGATCCGCTCGGGGGATCGTTCCTGGTCGAGTCGCTGACCGACCGGCTGGAAGAGGCGGCGATGGAGATAGTGAGGGCCATCGATGCCCGGGGCGGCGCCGTATCCGCCATCGAGAGCGGCTGGATGCAGGGGCGCATCGCCGATTCGGCCTACCGCCAGCAGGTTCGGATCGAGTCGGGCCAGAAGGGGGTGGTGGGGGTGAACCGATTTCGAGACGAGACTTCTGAGGAGGTCGAGGTGATGCGAATCGAGCCGCGCTCGCAAGAGGAGCAGATCGCGGCCCTGATCCGTCTCCGGGCGGAGCGCGACAATGCCGCTGTGGAGCTGTGGCTGGGGCGTTTGGAGGAGTGCGCGCGGGGTACGTCCAACCTGATGCCGGTGCTGAAGGAGGCTCTGGCTCGCTACGCCACCATCGGCGAGTGCTGTCAACGGCTTCGCCTCGTGTTCGGCGAATATCTGCCCTCGGACGCCTCCTAGGCGCTCCTGGCATGGCTCCCCGCCAGGTGGACGCGCTCAACACCCTTCGCCAGCGCCGCTACCAGGCGTCGCACGGGGACGCCCAGGCGTTTGCGCGCCAGCACGCGCGGGGCCGGCTGACGGCCCGGGAGCGCATCGCCCGGCTGGTGGACGCCGATTCCTTTCAGGAATTGGACCTCTTCGCGGAGCACCGCTCGGAGGCCTTCGGAGTGGGGGCCAAGCGGCCGCCGGGCGACGGGGTGGTGACCGGGTACGCCCGAATCAGCGGCCGCCAGGTCCTGCTCTTCAGTCACGACGCGGCCGTCTTCGGCGGCTCTTTGGGCGAGGTTTTTGCGGAGAAGGTCTGCAAGGTCATGGACCTGGCGCTCCAGAACCGGATCCCGATCATCGGCATCAATGACTCCGGGGGAGCCCGGATTCAGGAGGGGGTCGTCTCCCTGGCCGGCTACGCCGAGATCTTCTGGCGCAACGTCCAGGCTTCGGGGACCATCCCCCAGCTGAGCCTGATCCTGGGTCCATGCACCGGCGGCGCGGTCTATTCGCCGGCCATCACCGACTTCACATTCATGGTCAAGGGCGTCGGCTACATGTTCATCACCGGGCCGGAGGTGGTCAAGGTCACCACCGGTGAGGAGGTGGGGTTCGACCAGCTGGGAGGGGCCGAGGTCCACAACACACGCTCGGGCGTGGCCCACTTTCTGGCCTCGAGCGAGGACGAGTGCTTCGAACAGACCCGTCGCCTGCTCTCCTACCTGCCCCAGAACAGCGGCCAGGATCCGCCCTGGCGTCCGCCCTCAGACTCGCCCGATCGCACCTCGCCGCGGCTCCTGGATTTGATCCCGGCCGATTCTCGAGAGGCGTACGACATGAAGGAGATCATCTCCGAGCTGGTCGACGACGGTGAGTTTCTCGAGGTTCAGTCGCTCTACGCGATGAACATCATCTGTGCCTTCGCGCACCTCGACGGCCATCCCATCGGCGTAGTGGCCAACCAGCCCCGGGTGCTGGCGGGCGCCCTGGATATCGACGCCTCGACCAAGGCGGCCCGGTTCGTGCGCTTCTGCGATGCCTTCAACCTTCCGCTGGTGGTGCTGGAGGACGTACCGGGGTTCCTGCCTGGGGTTGAGCAGGAGTACGGCGGAATCATTCGCCACGGGGCCAAGCTCCTCTACGCCTTCGCCGAGGCCAGCGTGCCCAAGCTGACGGTGATCGTTCGCAAGGCCTACGGAGGGGCCTACTGCGTCATGTGCTCCAAGCACATCCGCGCCGATTTCAACTTCGCCTGGCCGGGTGCGGAGGTGGCGGTGATGGGGCCCGAGGGGGCGGTGAACATCATCTTCCGGCGTCAGATCGAGGCTTCGAGCGAGCCCACGGAGGAGCGTAGGCGGCTCGTTCAGGAGTACTCCGAGCGCTTCGCCAGCCCGCTGGTGGCGGCCCAGCGTGGCTACCTCGACGACGTCATCGAGCCCCCGCTGACGCGGCCCGTACTGATCCGCGCCCTGCGCCTGGCCCGCCGCAAGGAGCGCTCGCGGCCGCCCGCCCACCACGGCAACATCCCGCTCTGAGCTCAGGCCTCGAGCACTGCTGGAGCCCGGCCTGACCGGGGCCGGCCTCCGGCCCGCGGGTCCCGAATTGCTACCCTTTCGGGGGGCGCGAACTAGGAGGCCGCCGCGGCGGCCAGGAGAAATTACTGGATGAAGTTGCTGGAGTATCAGGCAAAGGCGGTGCTCGCCTCGCTGGGCGTGCCGATCCCACCGGGTCGCACCGCGAGCAATGGAGACGAGGCCGCGGAGGCCTGCCGCGAGTTGGGCCCGGTGGCCGTCAAGGCTCAGGTTCCAGTGGGTGGCAGAGGCAAGGCCGGTGGTATCAAGCTGGCCCAGAGCCCCGAAGAGGCGCGGGCGGCGGCGACGGCGATCATCGGTATGGACCTGAAGGGGTTCCGGGTGCCGCTCGTCTACTGCGAGGCGGCTCTGGACATCGCCCAGGAGATCTACCTCGGCTTCACCGTCGATCGCGACCACCGCAACAACATCCTGATGCTCTCGGCCAAGGGTGGAATCGACATCGAGGAGGTCGCCGAGACCTCGTCCGATTCGATCGCCCGCCTCCACCCGGATCCCTGGCGGGGTCCCCTCGACTTCGAGTTGAACCAGCTTGCCTTCGCCGCCGGGCTCGGCGCCCACGCGCGCGCCCTGGTTCCGCTGATCAAGAAGCTCTATCGCGCCATCCCCGAACTGGACGCTGTCACGGCCGAGATCAACCCCCTGGTGGTGACGCGTGACGGTCAGCTGATCGCCGGCGATGCCAAGCTGGAGACGGACGAGAATGCCGCCTTCCGGCAGCGTGCTCTGGAGGAGCGCTATGCCGGGACCATCGCATTGGACGTGTTTGAGGAGGAGGCCAAGAAGCGCAACCTGACCTACGTCTCACTCGATGGAGAGGTTGGGATCATCGGCAACGGGGCGGGCCTGTGCATGGGCACCCTGGACTTGATCGAGCGGGCGGGCGGGTCCGCCGCCAACTTCTGTGACATCGGAGGTGGGGCGCGCGCCGAGGTGGTCGAGAACGCGCTGGCGGTAATTCTCATGAACCCCCGGGTGCGCGGCGTGCTGATCAACATTTTCGGTGGTATCACGCGCGGCGACGAGGTGGCCCGGGGCCTGATCGCGGCCCGAGACAACCTCCACATGAATCTGCCCCTGGTCGTCCGTCTGAGCGGTACCAATGAAGAGGAGGGACGCGAGATCCTAAAGCAGAATGGCATTGAGCCGGGTGCCAACGGATGGGAAGCGGCCCAGAGAATCGTGGCCTTGACGCGCTAGCCAATGGCAATTCTGCTCACCGACACAACCCGAGTCCTGATCCAGGGCATGACCGGCCGCGAGGGTTCCTTTCATACCGGCCAGATGCGGCTCATGGGCACCAAGGTGGTGGCCGGGGTCACCCCCGGTAAGGGCGGCACCAGCCAGGACGAGGTGCCCATTTTCGACACCGTGGCGGAGGCCAAGGCGGCCACCCACGCCAACGCCAGCGGCATATTCGTTCCGCCCCCCTATGCCGCCGACGCCATCATGGAGTCGGCTGCCAACGGCATCGAGCTCATCGTCTGTATGACCGAGGGAATTCCGATCCAGGACATGATCCGGGTCAAGGGCTTCCTCTCCGACTTCCCCGGCGTCCGCCTGCTGGGTCCCAACTGCCCGGGTCTGCTGACCCCCGGGGTGGGCAAGATCGGAATCATCCCGCAGCGCTTCTCGAAGCCGGGCGGGGTTGGTATCGTGGCCCGCTCTGGCACCCTCACCTACGAGACCATGGCCGCCCTGACCGCGGCGGGCATGGGCCAATCGACCGTGGTCGGGATCGGGGGGGACCCGATCAACGGGATGTCCTTCGTGGACGTGATCAGGCTCTTCGAGGCCGATCCCGCCACCACCCACCTGGCCATCATCGGTGAGATCGGCGGCTCCGATGAGGAGCGTGCCGCCGAACTGGTGGGGGCGGGATCGAGGCTCAAGGCGGTGGCCTTCATCTCCGGGCGCACCGCCCCCGAGGGGAAGCGAATGGGCCACGCCGGGGCGATCGTCTCCGGCAATCGAGGCACGGCCAAGAGCAAGGAGGAGGCCTTCCGGGCGGCTGGCGTCGCGGTGGCCGAGACCACCGACCAGATCGTCGGTCTTCTGACCCCCGACTGATCTGGACGGAGGCCCCGGGTTCTAGGATTTGGGGGTGGACTTCGAGCTCAGCCCAGAGCAGCGCGCGGTGGTCGACCTGGCCCGTCAATTCGCCCGCGAGGTGGTGGCCCCGGCGGCATCGGCCCTCGATGAGGAGCGCCGGTTCCCATATGAGATCGTCCGCCAGATGGGCGAATTGGGCCTCTTCGGACTGCCCTTCCCGGAGTCGGTGGGCGGGGTCGGGGCCGACTTTCTCTCCTACTGCCTGGCCCTGGAGGAGATCGCCTGGGCCGACGCCGGCGTGGCCATCACGCTCGAGGCGGCGGTGTCGCTCGGCGCCGCCCCCATGATCGGGTTTGGAACCGAGGCTCAACGCCGGCGCTGGCTACCGGACCTGCTGGCGGGACGGAGCCTGTGGGCATTCGGCCTGACCGAGCCGGGGGCGGGATCGGACGCCGGGGCCACCGCTACCCGGGTTCGGCAGGAGGGCGGGGAGTGGGTCATCAACGGGCAAAAGCAGTTCATCACCAACTCCGGCACCGACATCACGGCGGGCGTGACGGTGACCGGGAGGACCGGCACCAGGCCCGACGGCGGAGCCGAGATCAGCGCCTTCTTGGTCCCCGCGGGGACGCCCGGTCTGGCCATCCTGCCCTCCTATCGCAAGCTGGGCTGGCGCTGCTCGGACACCCATCCGCTCGCCCTTGACGAGTGCCGGGTTCCGCTCGATCACCTGCTCGGTGAGGAGGGTGGCGGCTACCACCAGTTCCTGCAAACGCTGACCGGCGGACGAATCGCCATCGCCGCTCTCGCCACCGGGTTGGCTCGGGCCTGCCTCGAGGCCTCGCTCGCCTACGCCAAGCAGAGGACCGCCTTCGGCCGTCCCATCTCCAGCCAGCAGGCGATCGCATTCAAGCTCGCCGACATGTCGGTGGAGGTCGACCTGGCTCGTCTCGCCACCCATCGCGCGGCCCTCGAGTACACGCATCCCCAGGCCGACCCCGGGCGGCTGGTCCGCCTGGCCGCCTCGGCCAAGCTCTTCGCCTCGGAGACCTCCAAGCGGGCCGCCGACCAGGCGGTGCAGATTCACGGCGGATACGGGCTGATCGAAGAGCTGCCCATCGCGCGCTACTGGCGCGACGCCAAGTTCAACGAGATCGGAGAGGGTACGAGCGAGATTCAGAGGATTCTCATCGCCCGCGAGCTGGGCTGCTGACCGTCTTTCGGCGGCGGCGCCGTTGCTGATCGAGAGCGGAGGACCCAGTCGACCTCTGGATCTGGGGTCGCTCAACCCGGAACAACTGGCCGCGGTCACCCACGGGAACGGACCTCTGCTCATCTTCGCCGGGGCCGGCAGCGGCAAGACCAGGGTGCTCACGATGCGCATCGCCCACCTCTTGCGGGCGCGGGGGGTGGGGGCCGAGCGAATACTGGCGCTGACCTTCACCAATCGCGCGGCGCGAGAGATTCGCTCCCGTCTGACCCAGTTGCTGGGAGCGCAGAAGGGCCTCTGGGTCGGAACCTTCCATTCCATTGCGGTGCGCATGCTGCGGCCCCACGCCGAATTGCTCGGATACCGCCCGGGTTTTGCGATCTATGACGAGGAGGACTCTCGCGCTCTCCTGAAGCGGACCCTGTCCGACCTCCAGCTGGATTCGAAGAAGCATCCCCTGGGCCCTCTGCAGCAGCGCTTGGGTCGTGAACGAGCCCAGGGGGGGAGTGTGGAGGACGCCAAATTCGCCCTCGTGGCCGATCGCTATCGGGCCCTCTGCGTGGAATCCAACGGAATGGATTTCGACGACATTCTGATCAACCTGCGAGCCCTCTTTGTTCGCCAGCCAGAGGTTCTTCAGCTCTGGCAGTCCCGCTTCGATCACGTCCTCGTCGACGAGTATCAGGACACCAACCGCGTCCAGTACGAAATCCTGCGCAGCCTGGCCGGCCCGCACCGCAACCTGACCGTGGTGGGCGATGACGACCAGAGCATCTACGCTTTCCGGGGAGCGGATCCGCGCAATCTGTTGGAGTTCGAGCGGGACTTCCCTGAGGCCACCGTGGTCAAGTTGGAGCAGAACTACCGCTCCACTCAGGGCATCCTTGATCTCGCTCACCAGGTCATCGAGAAGAATCGGGAGCGCTCCCCCAAGCGTCTGTGGTCGGCCGACCAGACCGGTTCCCGGCCCGTCCTCATTCTGGCCGGAAGCGACGACCAGGAGGCGGCCTGGGTGGCCGAACGCATCGACCGGCTGGCTCTGGAAGAGGGGATCGGCTTCGGACAGTGCGCCATCCTCTTCCGTACCAACGCTCAGGCCCGGGCCTACGAGCGGGCCCTGGTCGAGCGCCGGATTCGCTACCACCTGGTCGGCGGCTTGCGCTTCTGGGACCGGCGCGAGATCAAGGACCTGATTTGCTTTCTCCGCCTTCTCAACAACCCCGAGGACGCGGTCAGCTTTGACCGTATCGCAAACGTGCCCCGGAGGGGGGTGTCAGAGCGCACCGCTCAGGCCGTGATCGCGGCTGCCGCCGAGTCCGGGTCGAGCCTGCTCGAGACCTGCGCGAAGGCCTCCGGGCTGGAGTTGCGAGAAGAGGCTCGGGCGGCCCTCTCCCAGTTCGCGGCCGAGATGGTGCCCCTCGCCGCCGAGGCCCGCCGCCGCCCGCCCAGTGAGCTGCTGCTCCTCATCATTCGCCGCTGCGCGCTGGCCGAGCACTACGACGATGGAACCCGCTCGGGCCAGGCGCGGCTCGACAACCTGGCCGAACTACGTTCCCTGGTCTCCGACTACGACCACCTCGGCGCTGCTCGCGGACTGGAGCGCTTCCTGACCGACGTCGCCCTCAGCACGGATTCGGACGAGACCGAGGCCGGCGAGCGCGTCACCCTAATCACCCTTCACATGGCCAAGGGCTTGGAGTGGCCGGTGGTGTTCCTGACCGGGCTCGAGGACAAGCTGCTTCCCCACGAGCGGGCACGCTTTGAGACCGGCGGCCTGGAGGAGGAACGGCGTCTGGCCTACGTCGGAATCACCCGGGCGCGCCAGCAACTCCACCTCACCTGCGCGGCCGTGCGCCACGTCTTTGGCAAGACCCTGACGCTCCGCCCCAGCAGCTTCCTCGGAGATGCCCTGCCGGGCCAGCTCGACCTGGTGGAGCTGGAGGGTCACGCCGCCCCCGAGCTGGCCGCGCGGCACCGCCAACGGGCGGAGGGCGGCCCAGCCCCTACTCGTCCGGGACGTCCTCCAGCTTGGGCGCCATCTCGCACACCCAGCGACCGTCGTCAAGACGGCGAATGAACCGGCTGTAGCCCTGGTTGCGGGCCACGTTCACGAACTGCTCCTGGCTGATGAGTGCGCGCAGACGGGCCAGGTCGGCGTAGCCGGTATCGGCCATGATGCCACCCACCACGCCCGAAAGCTCGCGCCATTGACCTTCGGAAAGCGGTTCGCCGTAGCCGGAGATGGTCACCAGCAGCGCCGCGGTGGCGCCGGTGATGGTCTCAGGCAGAATCTTCTCGTGCTTGGCCCGGGTGATGATCTCCCGACCCTGTTCGATGATGACGGCGATCCGATCGCGTCGCACACCGATGATGTCCCGCCCGCCGCCCACCGTGGTGCCCTCGAGATAGCGCGAACCAGCTTCCATATAGGCCCTCATTCTACGGAGGGGCGGTGCGCGATTCCAGAGCGTCGACTTGGTCAGGGCGGCGGCCGCTCCCCCGGCCAGGCATGATGGGCCAGTGTTGAGCGCCTCCGTTCCTCCATCCGCAGCCTTTGGGTCGCGCTCCCAGCGCTGGGCCACCCTGCTCATGGCGCTGGCCCTGGCGGTCATGCCCCTGTACGTGATCCGGCCCCACCTCGGCCCCTTGCACACCACCCTGCTGGAACTGGTGCTGGTGATCGCCCTGGCGGCGGGCTTTTACGCCTTCTGGGGGGAATTGCCCTGGCGCAACCCCTACTTGGGGCCGGCCCTGCTGCTCTTGGCGGGGGCCAGTCTGGGGGTTGTCTTCACCGCCTCCACCCACGCCAAGGCGTTGGGCATATGGAAGGCCTATTTCATCGAGCCGGTGGCGGCCGGCCTGGTCATAGCGGCCATCGCGAGAGTCCGGGCGCGGGCGCGCTGGTTGCTGGCCGGCCTGGCCCTGGCGGGGGTCAGCGGCGCCCTGGCCAACCTGGCCGTCGACGGTCGGGCTCTGCTCTTGGGCACCTTCAGCGTGACCACGCCTCCGGTCGCCATCTACAACAGCTCCAACGACGTCGCATTGTTCCTGGAACCGCTGGCGGCGCTGGCCTTGAGCTTCGCCATCTACTCCCGGGATCGGCTCGAACGACGTCTGGGATGGATCCTGTACCTCCTCTATGCCCTGGCCATCGCCGCCAGCTTTTCGCGCGGTGGGTGGCTGGCTTTGGGGGCCCTGACCCTGGTCACGTTCATGTTTCATCCCTGGCGCTGGCGGGTGCTGGGGGCGCTCGTGCTGATCGCGCTGCTGGCGCTGGGGCTGAGCGCCAAGGTCCGCCATCGGGTCGGTGTGGAGTTCAACTTCCACAGCCCCGACAACACCATCGCGTTGCGCCAGTCGCTCTGGCGCTCGGCCCTGAACATGCTCCGCCACCGGCCCCTGGGGGGTGGGGGGCTGGACGGGTTCCAGTACGCGCTGCGACCCTACCGGGCCGCCGATTACCACGAGAACCTCATCTACCCGCATGACCTGTTCCTCAATTTCTGGAGCGAGACCGGCCTGGTCGGACTGGCTGGCTTTTGCTGGCTGCTGGTTCAATGGGTGCGCACGATCAGGCGGGGTCTGGAGTCGGGGCCCTGGGCCCGGCTGATGGCCGTCACCCTCAGCGGCGCCCTGGTAGCCATGGTCTTGCACGGCCTGGTCGACGCGCCCTACTTCAAGAACGATCTGGCGCTCGTATTCTGGACCTTGCTCGGAATGCAGATCGGATCGCTCTCGGCCGAACGATAATCGCCGCAGTGGACTTCAACTTCTCCGACGAGCAGCTGGCCATTCGGGAGTCGGTGCGGGACCTGGTCAGAGACCGGGTCGCCCCGCGCGCGGCGGAGATTGACCGAAGCGGGGAGTATCCCCACGACATCGAGCGCCTCTTCGCCGAAAACGGCATTCTCGGCATCCCCTTCCCTGAGGAATACGGCGGATTGAGTGGCTCCTCGGTCACCATCTGCATGGTCACCGAGGAGATTGCGCGGGCCTGTGCCACATCGGCCCTGATCCTCGGGGTGCACGCGCTGGGCGCCTATTCGGTCCTGCTGGGGGGGAGCGAAGAGCAGAAACGGCGCATCCTGCCGGAGCTGGCGCGGGGGCGCTTGACCTGCTACGCGCTGACCGAACCGGACGCCGGGTCGGACGCCGGCGCCCTTCGTCTCAGCGCCCGCCGGCTGGGCGACGAATACGTGTTGAACGGCATCAAGACCTTCATCACCCACGCCAGCGTGGCCGAAACGATGATCGTTTTCGCGCGTACCGGGGGCCTCGGACCGGGCGGGGTGAGCGCCTTCTTCCTGGAGCGCGAGCGGAGTCCCTGGCGGGTGCTGAAGGTCGAGACCAAGATGGGGATTCGCGGCTCCCCGACCGCCCAGATCGCCTTCGACGACGTCATCGTGCCGGCCGCCAACCGACTCGGGCTGGAGGGCCAGGGCTTCAAAATCGCCCTCGGGGTTCTCGATCGTTCCCGCCCCGGGGTGGCGGCACAGGCGGTCGGTATCGCCCAGGGGGCGCTTGATTTTGCGCTCGAGTACGCCAAGCAGCGGCACCAGTTCGGGCATCCCATCGCCAGCTTCCAGGGCCTCCAATGGATGCTGGCCGACATGGCCACCCAGATTGAGGCGGCGCGACAGCTCCTCTACTTCTCGGCCTGGAAGGTGGACCGCGGCGATCCCGACATGACCCGGGCGGCGGCCATGAGCAAGATGTTCTGTTCGGACATGGCGATGAAGGTGACCACCGACGCGGTGCAGATCCTGGGCGGATACGGCTACATCAGTGATTACCCCGTGGAGAGGATGATGCGCGACGCCAAGATCACCCAGATTTATGAGGGGACCAATCAGGTCCAGCGCCTGGTAATCGCCCGCGCCCTGATCGGCTGAACGCCCGGGCTGATTCCCGATGCCGGGCGCCGGGGCGTCGTTTCATAGGCTATAGTCGGCATTGCCCGCTGCGTTGGTCGGGCGCTAGCGCCCGTGGCGGCGCTGATTCACAGCCCACGTCCCAGCACCAACCTCAATTCAGAGGCCACCAACTAATTGGATCATTCTCAGAACGGCTCGCGTTCGCGAGCGCGCCGGTCGCTGTACACCCGATCGAGGCCAGGATGGCTACGGTCCTTCCTGGCCCTCGCCCTGATCGTGGCCCTAGGCGTGCTGGGCCTCGCCGCCTGGCACGCCATCGGCCTGGTTAGGGCCACGACGGGATCGGGCAATCCCCTCAGCGAGCTGGCCAAGGCGTCCGGGGCCGAGCCCGGGACCATCCCCTACAAGCTGCAGCACGGCCAGCGCGTGAACCTGCTTCTGCTGGGCTACGGGGGAGCCGAGAATGACGCCCCCTGGCTCACCGACAGCATCATGGTGCTGTCCATCGATCCCTCCACTCATCGCGCCGTCGAGGTGTCCATTCCCCGCGACCTGATGGTTCCCATCGATGCCTTCAGCGATCACCGTTCCTTCTCGGACAAGATCAACGTGGCCTATGCGGTGGGCATGGACGACGCCGACTGGGCGGGGAAGTCGAGTCAATTTCGCGCCGCCACCAGCCCGGATGCGGGGGGGCGGCTCGCCGAGCAGACCGTTACCAATCTCACGGGGCTTCATTTCGACGGTTTCGTGGGGGTCGACTTCCTGGCCTTTCGCGACCTTGTCAACGCCCTGGGTGGGGTTCAAATCTGCCTCAGCGGGCCCCTCGACGACTACCAGTACCCGAACTACAAAGATGGTTACGTCAAGGGCGGCATCCACTTTCCGTCCGGATGCCAGCAGGTCAATGGAGAGCAAGCGCTGGAATTGGCTCGATCGCGCCACGCTACAGAGAGTGCGGCAGCCACCGACTTCGCCCGCGCTGCGCGTCAGCGTCAGCTGCTCGATGCGATCAGACGCAAGGCCGCGAGCCTGGGTGCCATCCGCCGAGCTCCGGCTCTGATGAGCGCGCTGCAGAAGAATTTCATCACCGACCTGGGGCTGGCCGACCTCAACGCTCTGTACTCCTACTCGTCGAAGCTCTCTGCCGCCTCGATCGCCTCCGCGGCCCTGACCGATTCCAACCTGACCGCTCCCTACTACGAGCAGCCGGGCAGCTGCGGGCCCTGGGGCGAATACGTGCTCTGCGCCATCGATCCGAGCTTTGCGAACATCAAGCAGTATTTCGCCCACCTCATCGTGGACCCCAAGGTGCTGGCTGAACAGGCCCCGATCCAGCTCGTCAACGCGAGCCTGACGCTGCCCGACATGGGGCAGCGCGTGGGTCAGGCCCTGGCCCCGTTGGGGTTCAAGCTGGCGCCCCCGATTCGAGGTCGAACCGACCCGCATTCTGTCGTCTACGACTATTCGGGCGGGCGCTATCCGCTCACCGCCCGCTGGCTCGCCAGCTACTTCCAGGCCAGCGTGGTGGTGGCCAGCAGTGCCAGCCCGGCGAGCGTACCGGGGGCGGAGCAGAGCGGCCTGGTGGTGGTTCTGGGCCACGATTTCGCACTACATTGGATCGGGCAGTGAGGATGTGGCCAAGCCTCTGGCGGCGGGAGCGGAGAGCCCCTGGGTGAGCGCCACCCCGGAGCTGGTGGCCCGCTTGCGCTCCGAGGGCGCACGCGGCCTGGCCCGTGCCATCAGCGCGGTCGAGAGGGGGGATGCTTCGGCCCCGGAGCTGGTGCGGTTGATCTCGGCCGAGGCGCCGTCCCCGGCGGTGGTGGGTCTGACCGGGGCTCCCGGCAGCGGCAAGTCGAGCCTCGCCGGCGCCGTCGTCGCGGAGCTTCGGGGGAGGGGCCACAGGGTGGCCGTGCTCGCCGTCGATCCCAGTTCGCCATTTTCTGGTGGCGCCCTCCTCGGCGATCGCATCCGGCTGCAGCGCCACGCCCAGGATGAAGGGGTCTACATCCGCTCGCTGGCCGCGCGCGGCCACCTGGGCGGACTCTCCCCCGTCATCCGCGATGCGATTCGGCTCGTGGCGGGGTTCGGGTTTGGCACCGTCATCCTGGAGACGGTCGGCGTGGGACAGTCAGAACTGGAGGTGGCATCGGTGGCCGAGACCACGATCGTGGTGCTGGCGCCGGGGTTCGGTGATGGGATCCAGCTGATGAAGGCGGGGGTGATGGAGATCGCCGACATCTATTGCCTGAACAAGGCCGATTTGAGCGGGGCCGATCAGCTTCGAGGGGACCTACGGGGATTCATCGCCAGCCTCCACAAGCGGCCCTGGCCCCCTCCACTGGTGGCGACGGTGGCGACCACCGGGCAGGGCGTGGGCGATCTCTGGGAGGCGGTCGAGCGCCACCGCGCCCAGCTTGCCGATTTTCCCGAGGCGGAGGGGCGGCGCTCAAAGAGGTTGTGCGACGAGGCGGCGGAGCTGGTCGCAGGATGGGCCCGCCTCCAGGCCGGCCGCATCCTGCGGGAGGATTCCAGCCTGCGCCAGGAACTGGAGGCGGATAACGATCCGCAGGCGGTGCTGGCTCGCCTGGCCGAGCGCCTGCGCTGGACGGGCCCGGGCGGTACCCGATAATCGTCCCCGTGTCATCGCCCACCGACGGCCGGGTTCGGATAGTGCTGGCCAAGCTGGGTCTAGACGGCCATGACCGAGGGGTGAAGGTGGTCGCCCGTTCGCTGCGCGATGCCGGCTTCGAGGTGATCTACACCGGGCTCCGACAGACCCCGGCCATGGTGGTCGAAGCCGCCCTGCAGGAGGACGCCGGGGTGATTGGACTCTCGCTCCACTCCGGCGCCCACATGACCCTCATCCCGGCCCTGCTGCAGGAATTGCGCCGCCGCGACGCCGAGGACATCGTGGTCTTCGCCGGCGGCATCATGCCCGCCGCCGACGTTGCGGAACTGAAGGCGCTGGGTGTGGCCGAGGTGTTCACGCCCGGGACGCCCCTGGCCGCCATCACCGAATGGCTCCGCTCGCGATTTGGCCCGCGGGGGTGAGCGGGGAGCGTTTTCAACCGGCGCGGCTTGCGGCTTGCTATGGTGGGATGTCGGATTTGGGGTGGATCCACCCTGCCGAGTTGATCAGCAGTCGGCCCACGGCCCACGTCAAGGAAGTTTTTAATGCAAATCGATGCCGTCGAAAGGACCCCAGCCGGTAACAGTTCGCGGCGCCTGGGGCAGGTGGGCCAACTGCCCGCGGTCGTTTACGGCCACGGCGTGGGCGCGAGGGCGGTGGGTCTGGACCTGAAGGACTTTCAGCGCGTTTATCGCCGCGCCGGCCACACCCAGCTGGTTGATCTGGCTGTGGCCGGTACGCGGCCGGTCAAGGTCCTGATCAAGTCGGTCCAGATCTCGCCTCGACGCGGCCTTCCCATCCACGTCGACTTCCACCAGGTCAGCCTCATGGAGAAGCTGCACACCGAGGTGCCGCTGGTGGTGGTGGGTGAATCCGAACTCGTCAAGCGCGGTGACGCCGAACTCCTGCAGTTGGTACACGTGATCCACGTTGAGTGCCTGCCGGCGGCGATTCCGGAGTTGATCGAGGTCGACTGCAGCACCTTGGCCGCTGTCGACGAGGGAATCCGGGTCCAGGAACTGCTGCTGCCCGTGGGCGTCACCGTGACCGACGACCCCGAAGAGGTGGTCGTGAAACTGAGCGCGCCCCGAGGGGCGGAGGCGGCCGACGAGGCAGCGGTTGCGCTGGCGGGACCACCCACGGTCGAAGAGGCGCCCAGCGAGGGCTGATAGCCGCCCTCCGACTGAGCGCCGATGGCGGCGTTGAACGCGCTCCACGGATTGACCCTGCCGCACCCCCTGGCGGACGTGCTGCGGGCGGCCGTGATCGTGGTCGGCTTCCTGCTGGCGGCTCTGCTGCTGCGCCTCTTGACCGATCGTTATCTGCGCCGGCGGCAGATGCGCCCGGACACCGTGTTCCTGGTTCGCCGAGTGGTGTACACGGCGGTTTTGGTGATCGGTTCCTTCGTTCTGCTGTCGGACGTGTTCAAGAACCAGCTGGTTGGCCTGAGCGGAATCCTGGTCGCCGCGCTGATTGCCAGCCTCGGTCTTCAGGACATCTTCAAGAGCTACGTCAGCGGCTTTTACGTGCAGCTGGAGCGCAACGTGCGGGTGGGGGACCTGATCGAGGTGGACGGTCACACGGGAATCGTCACCGAGGTCAGGATGCGGGTCACGTTTCTGCAGGCTGCGGACGGATCCCAGGTCGTGATCCCCAACGCTGACCTCTTCGGCCAGGCTCTGGTGGTCCGTCGTCCGAAGCTAGTCGAAGGCCCCCAGGATGACGCCGACCAGGGCATCGAATCCAGCGGCGTCTAGGTCCGATTCCTCGCGCAGCAGCGCGCCCATGGCCCTGGCGGCTGCGTCCTTGTGGACGCCGGCGGCGTACTGGGCCGCCAGCGAGCGTAGATGCCAGGTGTGATCGGGGGCCCCCCCGCCGCCGGCCATCTCAACCTCGATGCGATCCAGGTCCACGTGGTCTGACCAGAGGGCGGTCTCCTTGGCGCCCGACTCGGGCGAATCGGAGAGGTGGAGCACGTTGACCCCGCCCCCAATTCCGTAGCGCTCGCGCAACGATCCCGGCCGCGATTCGGCGATTCGCGTCTCCCCGAGCTCGAATCGCAACTCCTCCAGCGTCGCCGCACTGGCGCTGATGCGGCCCACCAGCAGGGGCAGAGAACTCATGAATCGAACCAGCCAGGCGAAGAATGGGCGACCCTCGAGAAAGTCGTAGTGGACCTCGATCAGGGAGCGCGGTGGCTGGAACCAACCGAGGCCCTCGATCTTCCAGTCGCGTTCGCTGGAGAGCCAATCCCAAACCGCCGCTCGCGTCGCCAGCCGATGGGAGGAGTCCGGTTTGAATATGACAAGTGCGTCGGCCACGGCGACCAATCCTACCCGTCCCCGGCGCCGGTCGGTCGAGGGGAGACCGGTGGTGGGATCCGGTCGCGCGGGGTCGGCTCGTAGAAGCGCCGGCCCCTGAGCTCGGGCGGCAGGTGCTCCTGGTCAACCCTCCCGCCCTCGAAATCGTGGGCGTAGGCGTATCCGTGGCCGTATCCCATCTCCCTCATCAGGGCGCTGGCCGCGTTCCGAAGGTGCAGCGGCACGGCCAGGTTGCCGCTCTCCCGCACCGCCGCCGCGGCCCTCTGGTAGGCGGACTTGGCGGAATTCGACTTGGGCGCCAGGGCCAGATAGATGGCCGCCTGGGCGAGGGGGTGGAATGCCTCCGGCATGCCCACCAGGTGGGCCGCCTGCTGCGCGGCGACGGCCAGGGGCAGCGCCTCGGGATCGGCCAATCCGACGTCCTCCGAGGCCAGGATGACCAGGCGCCGGGCCACGAAGTTGACCTCGTCCCCGGCCTCCAGCATCCGCGCCAACCAGTACACCGCGGCGTCGGCATCGCTACCCCGGATGCTCTTGATGAGGGCCGAGACGATGTCGTAATGCTGGTCGCCGTCCCGATCGTAGAGGAGGTGGCCGCGCTGGGCTGCGGCGCGGACCTGATCGGCCTGGATGGGACCCGGCGGGGCCAGTTGGGCGGCGATCTCGAGGGTGTTGAGTCCGCTGCGCGCGTCACCCCGCGCCAGCTCGATCAGCAGCGCTCGGGCGGCAGGGTCGAGCTCCGCCTCGATCTCGGCCAGTCCAGCGTCGAGCACTTTGCCCATCTCCTGCTCGGTGAGCGCCTCGAGTCGGAAAACCCGGCTCCGCGAGAGCAGCGGTGCGTTGACCTCGAAGGATGGGTTTTCGGTCGTGGCTCCGATCATGGTCACGGTTCCATCCTCCAGGTCGGGCAGGATGGCGTCTTGCTGGGACTTGTTGAATCGGTGCAGTTCGTCGATGAAGAGCACCGTCCGGAGCCCCCGCCGCCGGGCCTGGCGGGCCTCCCCCAGGAGGCGGCGCAGATCGGACACGCCGGCACTTACCGCCGACACGGTTACGAAGCGCGCCCCGTCCGATCTGGCCAGGATCCTGGCCAGCGTGGTCTTGCCCGAACCCGGTGGCCCCCAGAGCACGAGCGAGGGTAGGCGGCCGGCCGCGGCCAACTGGCCCAGCACCGCGACCACCGCCTCCTGGCCCGCGACCTGGCTCAATTCGGTCGGTCGGATGCGGCTGGCCAGCGGTGCGTCAGGGGCTCGCCCGGGGTCGGCCGGGGGATCGGCGGGCGTCTCGAAAAGATCGAACTGGCCGTCCACGCATGAAGAATAGGATTCGGGGACTGGCTGCGAATACAATCCGCGCGACATGATCTGCTGGAGATGCGCCAATCAGGTCTCCGAGGGGGGGGCGTTCTGCCCCCGCTGCGGTCACAACCTGACCGAAATTGGATTGAGCCCCATCTTTGTGGTGGACACCGCCACCGACCTTTTCAACGGCGTCTTCATCAAGGCCATGATCGGACAGGAGGTGAACCGGGCCCTCCGCTACCGGCGGCCCGTCGCCGTCCTGATGGTGGAGGTGGATCACGCCGAGAGCATGCGTAATGACCTCCGTCCGGACGAGGTGAGCCGGCTGCTGCGCCAGATCGGGCAGTCCCTCGTGGCGGCGCTGCGGGACACCGACACGGTTGGATTCGTGACCGGCTCGAGCCCCCCCACGTTCGCGGTCGTGCTGCCTGAAACCGAACCCTCGGAGGCCATCCAGGTCGCGGATGCCCTGCGCCTGGCGGTCTCCTTTCAGGACTTCGCCGACGGAGGTCCCTGGCAGCGGCTCACCGTCAGCATCGGCACCGCCGTCATCAACCACGAACGCCTGGGCGAGCAGGATTTGATGCAAGAGGCGGGCGCGGCCCTCGCGGACGGACGTGGCTCCGAACCCGGCACCAACCGGACCTTCGTTCCGGCCCGGGCGTAGGTGAGGGGGGCGCGGGCGGCCCGGTCCCGCGGGCGCGCCGCGGAGCGGCGTGGAGGTGCCTGGAGCGGGTCGACGAGGCTTGCCGCCGCCACCGCCAGGGGGCGGTGATGGCCCCCACTGGAAACCCGGTCGAACTCCTGCAACAACTGCTGCGATTCGACACCACCAATCCGCCCGGCGGCGAGGGGCCCTGCATGACGTTCCTGGCTGAACTGCTGCGATCGTCGGGGCTGGAGGTGTTGGCTTTGGCCAAAAGCCCGGGGCGGCCCAACCTGGTGGTACGGCTGAAGGGCGCGGGTCGCGCCCCCGGCATCCTCCTCCAGGGCCACCTCGACGTGGTCACGACCGCCCATCAAAGCTGGACCGTGCCGCCCTTTTCGGGCCAGCTCCAGGAGGGTTTCGTGTGGGGGCGGGGTGCGCTGGATATGAAGGGTGGGGTGGCGATGATGGTGATCGCATTCCTGCGCCTGGCGGCGTCCGCCACGCCCCCACCGGGCGATGTGGTGCTGGCCCTGCTCTGTGACGAGGAGAATTGGAGTGAGAACGGCTCCAAATTCCTGGTCGCCGAACACCCCGACCTCTTCGCCGGAGTCCGCTACGCCCTGGGCGAAATCGGTGGCTTCACCCTCCACCTCGGGGGCCGGCGTTTCTACCCCATCATGGTGGCTGAAAAGCAGCTCTGCTCGATTCGGGCCCTGGTCCGCGGACCCGGCGGCCATGGTTCCATACCCCTGCGGGCGGGGGCCATGTCGGAGTTGGGGGCGTTGCTGACCAAGGTGACGAGCCAGCGGCTGCCCGTCCACCTGAGCGCGCCGGTGCGTTTGATGCTGGAGATCATGGGCGCCGAGTTGGGGCCACCGCTGGGTGCGGTGATGCAGGACCTGCTCGTGGGCGGTCGGACCGACGCCGCGCTCGACGCCCTGGGCACTCAGGGCCGATCCTTCGATGCGCAGATTCACAACACCATCAGCCCCACCCGGGTGGCGGGGGGCGAGGCCCTCAACGTCCACCCCGCGCAGGTCACGGTGGATTTCGACGGCCGACTACTGCCCGGCTTCGAGCCGGAGCAGATGCTGAGCGAGGTGCGCTCCCTGGTCGGGGAGGGGCCCGACCTGGAGGTGGTCGCATACGAGCCCGGCCCGCCTCCCGCCGAGCTGTCGGTCTACGAGAAGCTGGCCGCGATCATCCGCGAGGCCGACCCGGCGGGAGTCCCGGTGCCCTACCTGCTCTCGGGGGTGACCGATGCCCGCGTCTTCGCCCGGCTGGGCATCCAGACCTTCGGATTCCTGCCCACACCGGCCCCCGAGGGTTTCGACTTCATGGCCTCCATTCATTCGGCCGATGAACGCATCCCCGTCGAGGCGCTGGAGTTCGGGGCTCGGGCCGTCGAGTCCGCGGTCGGGCGGATCGCACTTTGAGCCCAACCGGGGCTTGGATTACACCGACGCCGGCGCGTGACCGGCGCCTCGCCACCCAGCACGCCCGCTAACCTCTTCCTGGTCGTGGCACTGAACCGCATCTACCTAATCCGACACGCCGAAGTGGAGAACCCGAGGCACGTCCTCTACGGTCACCTGCCCGGTTTTCCGCTCTCGGCAAGGGGCCGGAGGCAGGCGGCCGAGGTGGGCCGGCGGCTGCGCCAGGCCGGAATCGTGACGATTGTGCACAGCCCCCTGGAGCGGGCCCAGGAGACGGCCCGGATCATCAATGCCGAATTGGCCGAGCCGGCTCGCCTGGAGGTGGATCCGAAGCTGCGCGAGGCCGAATTCAGCCGCTATCTGCAGGGGGTACCCTACTGGCTGATACCGGTTCGGAGGCCCCTCTGGCTGGTGCATCGGGCGCGACGTGGGCTGCTTCCCGGCGACGAACCCTTCGATGTGTTGGGGGGGCGGGTGCTGGAGGTGATGCGACGGATCGCCGGGCAGCAGCCGGGACCGCCGGCGGCGTTGGTCAGCCACGCCGATCCCCTGGGTGCGGCCTGGATGCTGCTCGAGGACCGGCCCCGCAGTGAGCGCGAGATGATGCGCAAGGTGGTGGATCGGGCGGCGATGCTGGAAGTCGACCTGACCGATGGCGAGGTGACGGCGGTGGCCTATGTGCCCCCACCGGTGCTGTCCGACGCGTGACGACAAGGAGCTTCCCTCCCGGATTCCTGTGGGGTACGGCAGCCGCCGCCCACCAGGTCGAGGGTGGCAACCACGGCAACGACTGGTGGGACTGGGAGCAGCAGGGCGGGATCCTCACCGGCGACAGCTCCGACCCCGCCTGCGATCACTATCACCGCTTCCGTCAGGACATCCAGCTGCTGCGCCAGATGCACACCAACGCCCACCGCCTGTCGTTGGAGTGGTCTCGCATTGAACCCCTGGAGGGACAGTTCGACGGCGGCGAACTGGCTCACTACCGCGAGGTTCTGACAGAGCTCCGAGAGCAGGGGGTGACGCCCATGGTCACCCTCCACCATTTCACGTCGCCGACCTGGTTCACCCGCCGCGGGGGCTGGGCGGCGAGCGGTGCGCCGGCGGCGTTCTCCAACTTCGTGCGTCGGGTGGCCATGGTGGTGGGAGACCTGCCCGGTTTCTGGGTCACGCTCAACGAGCCCAACATCTATGCCCTCCAGGGCTGGATTCTGGGCGAGTTCCCACCCGGCCGCCGGGGCGACCTGCGCGGAGCGCATCGCGTCCTCGCCAACATGTATCGAGCCCACCTCCTGGCCTACCAGGACCTGAGGCGCTTGACGCCGCGGGTGCCGGTTGGCATCGCCCACCACAAGCTTCTCTTCCTGCCCGCGCAACCGAGGCTCCGGGATCGGGCGGCGGCGGGCCTCGCCCAGGCCCTGATGGACCGCTGGCCGACCACCCGCGGGCGCCTGCAAAAGGTGGTGGCGGCCCCGGCCGACTTTCTCGGGCTGAACCACTACACCGCCCAGACGGTGGCGTTTGATGCTCTTCACCCGGGGCGCCAATTCATGCGTCGATCCAACCCCCCCGAGCGCCCCACGACCGACTTCGGGTGGGCGGTGGACGCCAATTGGATGCGTCGCTGTCTGCTCGAACTGATCCCTCGCGGACTGCCGGTGTACGTCACCGAAAACGGCATCGCAACCTCCGACGACGACATGCGCCAGCGCTTCCTGCTCGACGTCCTGGATCAGGTCTGGGAGGCCATTGAGGCCCACGCCGACGTGCGCGGGTACTTTCACTGGAGCTCCATGGACAACTTCGAATGGGCCCGCGGCTACTCCATGCGCTTTGGGCTGGTGGCTGTCGATCGCCAGACCCAGGAGCGGACCGTCAAGTCCTCGGGCCACCTCTATGGGCGGATCTGCAGGGACAACCAGCTGCCCCTGGATGGCCTCTGAGCCGCCGCCCACGATCGGGGCCCGGAGACTGAAAGTCCTAAACTTCCGATGTGAAGGTTGGCCTTGCAGCGCCCCTTGTGGAGGGCTTTCCACATCAGACCATGCTGCACCTGATCGGCCGCGCCGACGAGTTGGGATACGAAACAATCTGGCTCAGCGAGGCTTATGGTGCGGACGCCTTCACCCGTCTGGCCGAGCTCGCTGCTCGGACCACGCGCATCCGACTGGGGACCGCCATCGCCAACGTCTTCGCTCGCTCCCCGGCCATGCTCGCCCAGACCGCCGCCTCGCTGGATGAGATTTCGGGTGGGCGCGTAAAGCTGGGCCTGGGCACCTCCGGGCCGCAGGTGGTGGAGGGATGGCACGGCGCCAGCTTCGAGCATTCGCTGCAGCGGTTGCGCGAGACCGTGGACGTCGCCCGCATGCTCTGGGGCGGGCAGCGATTGCACTACCAGGGATCGGTCTTCCAGCTCGGCGGCGGGCTCAAGTTGATGCAGCCTCCGCTGCGGGCCCGGATCCCCATTTACCTCGCCAGCCTCACGCCCTCAGGCGTGGCCTTGGCGGGCGAGGTGGCCGACGGCTGGCTGCCGGTCTTCGTCTCCGCGAGTCATTACGCCACCGTTCTCGCCCCGCATCTGCTCCGCGGGCTGGAGCTCTCTGGTCGGTCGCGCTCCGACATCCAGGTCTGCGTCCTACAGTCGATTGTGGTCACCGATCGGATCGAAGTCGGCTGGGATCTGGCTCGGCCGCAGCTGGCAGTCTATCTGGGCGGGATGGGAAGTCACCACCGCAACTACTACAACCGCCTCTTTTGCGCCTACGGATTCGAGTCCGAGGCGAGAGCTGTTCAGGATCACTTTCTGGCCGGCCGGCGGGAGGCGGCGGTGGCCGCGGTGACCGACGAGATGGTCGATCTGGTGACCATCGTCGGACCCCTGGCCGAGTGCCGCCGCCGGCTTGACGAGCTGGAGCGCTTGGGTGTGGACGAGGTGGCGCTGCAGATCGACTTCGGGCAGCGCGACGCGAAGGCGGCACTCGAGGTGCTGGAGGCCCTGGCGCCGGCGGCATGAGCCCTCGAACCCTGGCCTGGACGGCTGGCGCGGTGGTGACCGTGGTCCTGCTGGCGGCCCTGGGCTGGGGCCTGGCCCACCCCAAGAACGTGGGCTCAGGCCAGATCCTGGGCCGAGCGGCCCCCCAGATCGTGATCCGGACCATGACCGGGCAGAAGGTCAGCCTGGACGGTCTTCGGGGCCGTCCGGTGGTGCTGAACTTCTGGGCCTCCTGGTGCGTCGCCTGCCGCACCGAGGACCCGATCCTGAGCCGGCTGGCGCAGCAAATCGGTTCCCGGGTGGCCTTCCTGGGGGTCGACATCCAGGACACGCCGGGAGCAGCCCAGGCCTACGAGGCCGACCAGCATGCGCCCTACCCGGTGGGCCCGCCGCTGGGCGGCGTGCCCAAACTCTATGGCGTGGACGCCCCCCCGCAGACCTTCTTCATCAACCCTGGTGGGGCGGTCGTGGCGCGTTTTATGGGCCCCATCGACCAGGTTTCCCTGTCCCGCTATCTGAGCCTGACGGGGGCCTGAATAGATGTGGCGCTGGCTCGTGATCGCGGCGATCCTGGTCTCCTGTACCGGATACCTGATCTACTCGGCGACGGGGTCCTCGGCCGAGTATTACGAGACGATCGCCCAGCTTCAGGCCCATCCCCCCAATCGCGAGGTCAGGGTGCTGGGCGTGGTCCAGAACGACATCCACACCGCAGCCGCGGGTGGCCAAGTCCTCTTCAGCGCCAGCCAGGGTGGTCGGGCGCTGAAGATTGCCTACAGCGGCCAGTTGCCGGAGATCTTCAAGCCCGGAGCCCAGGTGGTGGTGGACGGCAGGCCGGGCCCCGGCGGCGTCTTCCAGGCCCAGTCGCTGCAGACCAAATGTCCCTCCAAGTTTTCCTCGGCGCCACCCCCCACGAGCGGTAGCTGATGTTCCAAGCCGAACTCGGGGCCGGCATCCTGCTCGCCGCGCTGGTGCTGTGCGTGGTCAGCATCCTGATCAGCTTCAGCGCTGGGCACCGCGAAGACGCGCTGCTGGCGCCGATCGGCCGCCGGGCCTTCTGCGCCATGGCGGTGATGATCGTGGCCGCCGCGCTGGTCTTGGAATGGGCGCTGGTCGGGCACGACTTCGAAATTGCCTACGTCACTGAGCACACCGATCGCTCGCTGCCGCTGGCCCTGACCATGGCCGCGCTCTACGGCGGGCAGGAGGGATCGCTCCTCTATTGGGTGCTCGGGGTGGCGGTGATCGGTTCGGTGTCCCTGGCCGCGGCCGCTCGCCTGGGCGTCAAGCTGACCGCCTACGCCACCGGCTTCCTGGCTCTGGTCTGCCTCTTCTACCTGATCATGCTCGTCTTCGTCGCCAGCCCCTTCAGTCTGCTGGCCACGGTTCCCCCCGACGGTCTGGGCCTGAACCCAGTGCTGCGGGACGGTGGCATGCTGATCCACCCCCCTTTCATGCTGGCCGGCTTCAGCTTTTTTGCGATCCCCTTCAGCTTCGCCATGGCGGCTCTGCTGGCGGGCCGCAATGACGTGGCCTGGATCGCGCACACGCGGCGGGTGGCGCTGCTCGGTTGGGGGCTGCAGGGCGTCGGCCTGACGCTCGGCATGTGGTGGGCCTACCACGTCCTCGGCTGGGGCGGCTACTGGGGCTGGGATCCGGTTGAGAACGTGGCTCTCATGCCCTGGCTGGTCACCACCGCCTACATCCACTCCGCCCAAATTCAAGAGCGGCGCGGCCAACTCCGGGCCTGGACGATATTCCTGGTCATCGTCGCTTTCCTGCTCTCGATCTTCGGCACCTACATCGTGCGGAGCGGGATCGTGACCTCGGTCCACTCCTTCGCGGTGAGCCCTCTCGGGCCCTGGTTCTATGGCTTCCTGATCGTCTGCGTCGTCACCTCGGCCGTCCTCCTGGCCTGGCGGGCGCGTTCCCTGGGGTCACCCCCGCTCGAATCGGCCGTCTCTCGCGAGGGCGCCTTCGTGGCTCAGAACGTGATCGTTATGGGCATCACTGCGGCCATCTTCTGGGGCACCGTGCTGCCTCTTGTGAGCGGAATGTTCGGCACCCCGCTGGTGGTCGGGCCGTCCTATTACGAACGGGTTGGGGCCCCGCTTTTCGTGCTCCTCCTGGCCCTCTTGGCGGTGGGACCGCTGCTGCCGTGGCGGAGGGCGGGGCGGGTCTGGCTCCGGGCCCTACGCTGGCCGCTGCTGGCGGCGGCGCTCTCACTGGCCCTCCTGGTTCTCTTCGGGGCTCGCAGCCCGGGCGCGCTGGTGGTGCTGCCGCTGCTGGCCGCAGCCCTCACCACCAGCGCCTTGGAGCTGGCCCGGGGGGGCCGCGCCGTGCAGCGAGCGCCGGGTCCCTGGGCGGGCGCGGCGGTCAGAGCGGCGCGGCGCAATCGCCGCCGCTACGGGGCCAGCCTGGCCCATATCGGAATCGTGGTCGCCATCGCCGGCATCGCCGCCTCCCATTTCTGGCAGACGCAGACCCAGGTCACGCTGCGTCCCGGGCAGGGCTTCACGGTCGCCGGCTACCATCTCGCCTATCAGGGCCTCAGCTCGCAGGTGGTGGGCGACCACAGCGTCAAGACGGCCCACCTGACACTAGGCGATGAGCAGCTCGGACCGGCCCTGGCGAGCTACCCCGGCCTCGGGGCTCAGGCCCTGCCCAGGGTTGCCATCAGGAGCACCCCCATCGCCGATCTGTACCTGGTGCTGGTTTCCAGCCGCGGCCAGAGCGTGACCATCACCGCCTTCGTCAATCCCCTGGTGACCTGGATCTGGGCTGGTGTCGGGCTCATGATCCTGGGCGTGATCTTCGGCAACCTGGGTGGTGCCGGACCCGAGCCGGTGGCCGAGCCACGCGCCCTGAGGCGTCCAGCCGTGGCCCGCTCGTGACCTCGACCCTGGCCACCCTGTGCCTGCTGCTGGCCACGCCCTTCGTGTTCTGGCCCCTGCTCCGGCACTGGAGCGTGGCTCCCCCCGGCGAGCCGGAAACCGATTTGGCGAGCCTGCGCCAGGCTGAGATGGAGGAGGTCGAGGTCGACCTGGCGTCGGGCCGGATCTCGTCTGAGGAGGCCGCCCGGCTCCGGCACGAACTGGCGTGAGCGCGCTGCGCGCTCGCGGATTGACGCAGCGTTTCGGGTCCAAGCGGGTCCTGGGTCCGATCGACATCGAGATGGAGGCGGGGGAGAGACTGGCCCTGCTGGGGGACAACGGTGCCGGCAAGACGACGCTGCTGAGGGTGCTGGCAACCCTGTCGCGGCCGGCGGCGGGGGAACTGCAATTGTTCGGCGTCGACGCCCTGGCGCGACGCGAACGGGTGCGGCCCCGGATTGGCTATCTGGGCCATCGAAGTGGACTCTATCCCCACCTCAGCGCCCGCCAGAACCTGGAATTTTTCGCGACCCTCTACGACCTGGAGCCCGCTCGGGCAAGGTCGGCGCTGGCCGAGGTCGGGCTGGAGGACGTCGCCGATCGCCCCCTGAGCGAGCTGTCGCGCGGCATGGAACAGCGCCTCGGACTGGCCCGCAGCCTCCTCCACGACCCCGAGTTGGTGATCCTGGATGAGCCCGACGCCAGCCTGGACTCGGGCGGCCGAGAGTTGCTCGACCGGCTCCTGGGCGGCCGCACCGCGGTGGTGGCCAGCCACGATCGGGCGCTGGCCCAGAGCCTCTGCGGCCGCGCCCTGAACCTGCGCGCGGGCCGGGCTTCCTCCGACCCGGCGCTGGAGATGCTGGGGTGAGATTCTTGGCCGTGGTGAAGGCGGTGGCCTGGAAGGATCTTCGGTCCGAGGCGCGCGCTCGAGAACTGGTCCCGGCCCTGGCCCAGTTCGTCATTCTGGCCCTGGTTATCGCCAACTTCGCCTTTGATCTGAGCCAGGTCAGCGGCCCCCGAATCGGCCCCGGCGTGCTCTGGATGGTTCTGGTCTTCACCGGTCTGACGACCTTCAGCCGCACCTTCGCGGCCGAGAAGGATCACGGGTCGCTCGACGCCATGCTCCTGTCGCCCGCCGGCGCGGCGCCTCTCTTCGCCGGCAAGGCGCTGGCCGCCGCCCTCTTCCTGCTCGCCGTCGACGCCGTGCTGTTGCCGGGCATGGCCGTCTTCCTGGGCAGTCCGATCACCCTGGAGGTGATCTTGGTCACCATCCTGGCCGTCGTCGGCATGGCCGCCCTGGGCAGTCTCTTCGCCGCCCTGGCCGCCCAGACCCGGGCCCGGGAGGTGCTCCTCCCAGTTCTCGCGCTGCCGCTCTGGTTCCCCTTCATCGTGGTCGGTGCGCGCGCCGTCCAGCAGTCCATGGGGGGGGCGCCCCTGTCGGGACAGCCGCTGGCTCTGCTCTTGGACTTTGACATACTGTTCGTGGTGGTGGCAACGCTCGCGGCGCGTTTCGTGCTCGATGACTAGGCGGCCTCGAACCCTGCAGCTGCTTGCTGTGGCGGCGCTGTTGGGCATGCTCGGGAGCGCGGCGATGATCTTCATCTTCGCCCCCCAGGACGCGGTCCAGGGGCCGGTGCAGCGGATCTTCTACCTCCACGTGAGTTCGGCCATCGCCGCCTATTTCTGCTTTGCGTTGGTGCTGGGCGGGTGCATCCACCATCTGATCTGGGGCGGGCTGGCGGCCGACCGCCTGGCGCGGGCGGCGGCCCTGGTGGGGCTGGTCTTCACCATCAACTGTGTGGTCATGGGCATCATCTGGGCCAAGCCGATCTGGAACTGGGATCCGACCCAGACCTGGGATGCCCGCTTCACCTCGACCGTGGTGATGGGCATGGTCTACGCCGGCTATCTGCTGGTGCGGCGCTTCGCCAGTCCCGGCCGTCAGGCCATGCGGCTCTCGGCGGTGGTGGGGATAATCGGCTTCATCGACGTGCCCGTGGTGCACTTCAGCGTGCAGTGGTGGCGCACCCTCCATCCGGGCCCCATCATCGAAGAGAATGCGCTCCCGCCGGCGATGTTGGTGGCCTTCCTGGTGACCATGGTCTGCACCCTCTTCCTGGCCGCCGTCCTGGTCGCCATCAGGTACCGCTTGGAGCAGATCCAGGAGGAGCGCGAGTCGTCGGCCGAGGGGGCGCCGGAACTGGAACTGGTGACCCAGCGATGAACTATCTGATCCTGGCCTACGCCTTCGCCGTCCTGCTCCTGGGCGCCTTCTTCGTGATCTCGGTGGCACAGCTGCCGCGGCGCTGAGGGCGGAGCGGTCGTCAGGAGTTGTCCAGGGCCCGAGCCAGGGGCGGGAGCAGGTCCTCCAGCAGGCGCGCGGTCAATCCCCAGATGGCGGTCCCCGCGACCGGGAAGTGGTGTCCCAGCCGGCCTGATTCGTCCCGGCTCCAGCGCTCCGGGTTGAGGAGATCGCGCAGCGGCACCTCCAAGATCGCGGTCAGTTCGTCGGGATTGGCTTGGAACCTGATCGATGGATCGTGGAGATGGGCGATGAAGGGCAAGACGGCGAAGTTGTAGACGCTCAGGTGCACGCGCCCGCACGCGCCCAGCGGTGTCAGATCCCGGGCGGGCACCCCGATCTCCTCCTCCGCCTCCCGAGCAGCGGCCGCCCAGGGCGTCTCGCCGATCTCGATGGCGCCTCCTGGAAGGCCGACCTGGCCGGGGTGGGAGCGCATGTCCGGGCGCCGCACCACGAAGGGGATCAGCCATTGATGGCCGCGACGCAGGAGGATCGCCACGACCGCCGCCGGGCGGGCCCCGGGCAGGAACGCCCAAGCCCGATCGGCGCGCACCAAGGAGGTGCGAACGCGCCCCAGGAAGGCCTCGTCAGCGGCACTGGGGTCAGGAATACTCGCGCCCCTCAGGGGGTTACCCTTAACGCATGATCGATCAAGCCAACCTCGCGATAACGCAGATGCGCGAGGAAATCGAAGCGGACAACCAGCGCCGCTACCGATTCCAACGTCTGCTGCAGGCCACCGATGAAGTTCTGTGGCGCCTGGAGGAGATGAACCTGGCGGGAGAGCGCAGAATTCCCGACCCCTCGCGATTGGAGTTTCGCGACTCCCTCGAGGAGTTGCCTGACGATTACCGGCGCATCTACCGCGATAGCGAGGTCGTGCAGGAGACGCTGGATTCGATCTTCGAGATCCAAGAGAGGCTCTTTCGGGAGCGGGATCCGGAGTGGGAGCAGCGTGACGCCGGCGTCGAGTTGGCTCGTCTCTAGCAGGGTGATTTCGCGAGCGGAGTGACCGCAGCCGCCGCGGCTCCGAGCGAGGTCGTTTCACGCTACCTGGAGGCGCTTTACTACATCGCGGCCGAGCGTATGAGCGCGCGGCCGGCGCGGCTGGCCGACTGGCTGGGCGTGAGCCGGCCGACGGTGACCGTCGCACTGCAGCGGATGGTTCGCGACGGGCTGGTGGAGTTGAGCCCGGCCAAGGTCATAGTCCTGACGGACCGGGGCGCCCGGGCGGCAGCCGCGCTGGTCCGCCGCCACCGCATTCTGGAGCGCTGGCTGACCGACCAGTTGGGGATGGACTGGATCGCCGCTGACGAAGAGGCGGCGCGCCTGGAGCATGCCGCCTCAGACGAGGTTGTCGATCGGGTGCACGCCCTCTTGGGTGCGCCCCTGACCTGTCCCCACGGCAATCCCATACCGGGCAGCGCCGAGCTCGATCCACGCGAGATGAGGGTCTCCGAGCTCCCGCCCGGAAGCACCGCCCGCCTGACTCGAATCTCCGAGGTCGCAGAGCGCGAGGCACCCCTGCTCTTGGCTGAGCTGCTGGAGCGCAGGCTGGTGCCCACCGCCCTGATCGGAGTCCTCGAGGTGGACGCACAAGGCGGAATGATGCGGATCAACCTGGATGGACGGGCCCGCGCTTTGACTCAGGAGACCGCGTCAAAGCTCTGGGCGGTGATCGAGGTGGGTCCGCTCTCGATCAGCTGAAGGGTCCCGGTCGCGCTGTCCAGTCGTTCCCCACCACCGCTCCCGATCGGTCATCGGGGATAAGCCCGCAGCCACCGGCGGTCACCACCCGAGCTGGGTGCAAAGGCCTCGTCCTCTGAGATCACCTGGAGGCTGAGGCGCCGGCTCCGCTTTGGGCTTGGGGGTCGGTGTCCGGCATCCCGAGTCCCAGCTTGACCACCACCTCCTGGCGCTCCAAGAACGCCCCAATTCGAACCTGCCCTCCAGGTCCGCGAACACACGCTCCGCCGCGGCGTCGTTGAAGGGGTATGTCGCCCTGAGAGCGATGCTCCTCCGCCGCTGCCGGCAGTGAGCGGGGTACCGACCCCTATCCGCCCTCGCTCAGGGTGTCAGCCCCCAGCCCGCGATTTCCGCCCTCGCCCCATACGCGGTCAGGTCGTGGGTGACGGGCGTAACTGAAATCCAGCCCTGGGCCAGGGCGCAGGCGTCGGTGTCCTCCTCTGAGTCGGTCATCTGGAAGGAGCCGGCCAGCCAGAGGTAGGGCTGGTCGCGAGGGTCGGAGCGAGTCTCGAAGACCTCCTCAAATCCGGATTGGCCCTGGCGGGTGACGCGCACGCCGCGGATCTGGCCGGCCGGGAGGGCGGGCACGTTGACGTTGAGCAGGACCTTGTCCGGCAGCCCGCGCTGGAGCACCTGGCGGGCCACCCGGGCTCCGAATTCCGCCGCCACCGACCAGTCCTGGGGATCGCTGCTGTCGAGCGAGACGGCGATCGACTTGACCCCCAGGATGCGGGCCTCGGTGGCCGCCGAGACGGTTCCCGAATAGATGATGCTGGTGCCCGTGTTCTGGCCCCGGTTGACGCCCGAGACGGCCAGATCGAAGCGTCGCGAGGGGTGGATGCAGCCGATCGCGATCTTGACGCAATCGGCCGGGGTTCCGTTGACGGTGTGGCCTACGAGAGCCCCCGCGCGGTCCCGATACTCGGCCACCCGCAGCGGCGTGTGGGTGGTGATGGCGTGGCCGATCGAGGATCGCTCCACGTCCGGGGCCACCAGCAGGACCTCGCCCAGCGGTGCCAGCGCGCGGTACAGCGCGTGCAGTCCGGGCGAGGCCACACCGTCGTCGTTGGTGACCAGAATCCGGGCCACGCAGTTCAGCTCGGGATTTCCAACACCACCTTGCCGAAGTGGTCGGTCTGCTCCAGACGTTGCAGGGCGCCGGTCACCTCGCGCAGGGGGTGGATCGAATCCACCACGGGCTTGGCGCCCCCTTCGACCGCGTCCAGCACGGCCCTGAATTCTCCCGCGTTCCCCATCGTGGATCCGAGGATCTCGATCTGGTTCAGAAAGACCCTCGGCAGGCCGATCTCCGCCCGCACCCCCGAGGTCGAGCCGCAGAGGGTGAGCCTGCCGCCGCGAACCAGTGAGCGGAGGGACTGGTCGAGGGTGGCCGGGCCCACGTGTTCGAAGACGACGTCGACACCGCCCCCGCTCTTGTCCCGCGCCTCCTGCCAGAAGGAGGCTGAGTCAAAGGCCGCCTCGGCTCCCATCGCGAGCGCTCGGCGGCGGGTTTGGGGGGAGCGCGAGGTGACCATCACGCGGGCGCCGAGGTGGAGACCCAGGACCAGCGCCGCCACCCCCACGCCCGCCCCCACCCCGACCACGAGGAGGGTCTCACCCGCCCGCAGCCGGGCCCTGGTGACCAGCATTCGCCAGGCGGTCAGAAAGGTGAGGGGGAAGGCGGCCGCCTCGGGCCAGGTCAGGTTGCCCGGTTTGCTGAAGACGTTGCGGGCGGGGACCAGAAGGCGCTGACAGGCGCTGCCGTCCTCATCCTCGCCCAGGATGCCAAAATCCGGACATAGCACCTGCTGGCCGGAGCGGCAGGCGTCGCACTCCCAGCAGCAGAGGCTCGGGAAAACGACCACCTCGTCGCCCACCTTCCAGCGATGGCTGTCGGAGGCGGTCACCACCCCTGCTCCATCCGCCCCCAGCACCCGAGGAGGCTTCACCCTTTGGGCGCCTGAAGCCACCCAGAGGTCGAGGCGGTTCAGGGCGGCGGTGCGAAGCTCGATGGCCACCTGGCCGGTCCCGGGTGGGCCCAGCGGGCGCTCCTCGAGGTGCACTCCGGCGGCTCCGATGGGCTCCCTGAATACGGCGGCCAGGCCTTCACTCGCAACCCTCACGCGCCTATCGTATTCGCCCCCCGGTCCGCCGGGCCCGGGCGGACAGAGCGGGTCTCCCTGCTACGATTGATGCGAAATGTCTCTCGCCACCATTGAGCTTGGACTCTTCGCGATCGGATTCCTGTTCTTGGCGCTGACCATCGGGACCATCATTTCGCTCTTCCTGCGTCCCCCGCCGCGACGCCGGCAGTAGCGGCCGCGGGCGTCCCCGAGGGCGCTCCCCTAGAATCACCGCGGTGATCAAAGAAGCCTTTGTCGGCAGGTCCTTGCTCATCACCGGCAGCACTGGGTATCTGGGCAAGTCGCTGGTTGAAAAGATCCTGCGTACCGTGCCCGAGGTCGGTCAGATAAATCTTGGCATCCGCGCCAGCTCGCGGCGTTCGGCCGCTCAGCGCCTGGAGCACGAGGTTCTGGCCAGCCCCGCCTTCCGTCCGCTGAAGGAGGCGATCGGGGAGGATGAATTCCGCCGCCTGACCAAGGCCAAGCTGCGGGTGCTGGAGATGGACTTGGGCCAGCCGGGACTGGGTCTGGATGAGCCGGCCCGCGACCAGATCAGGGCCTGCCAGATCGTCATCCATTCGGCCGCGGCGGTCGAATTCGACAATCCCGTCGATGCCTCCGCGCAGACCAACCTGATCGGCGCCGTGCGTTTGGTTGAGACCCTCCACGAGAGCGGTGCCACCCCCCACCTGGTTCACGTATCCACCGCCTACGTGGGGGGCATGCTGCGGGGCCTGGTGCGGGAGGAGATGCCGCTCGACCCGGGCCTCAACTGGCGCCACGAGGCTGAGGTTCTGGGAGGGCTGCGATCCACGGTTGAGGAGGAGAGTCGCCGACCCGAGATCCTGGATCGCCTGCGCCGCGCCGCCCGCTCCCGCATGGGGCCGGCCGGGGTTCCGGCTCAAGCCCGTTCCGTCGAGCGCCTGCGGGAGCGCTGGGTCAAGGATCGCCTGGTGGAACGAGGACGGACCCACGCCAGGGCCCTTGGATTCACCGACGTTTACTCCTTCACCAAGGCCATGGCCGAGTACGCGGTGGTGGAGCTGCACGGCCACATTCCTCTATCCATCGTCCGGCCCTCGATCGTCGAGAGTGCGGTTCGAGAGCCCTTCCCGGGCTGGTTGGAGGGGTTCCGGATGGCGGAGCCGATCATCCTCGCCTTCGGCCGGGCGACGCTGCGCGACTTCAGCGGTCTGCCCGACGCGATTCTCGACATCATTCCCCTCGACCTGGTCGTGAACGCCGTGCTGGCGGCGGCGGCGGCGCCGCCGCCGCCCGATCGGCCGCAGATCTATCACGTCGCCTCGGGGAGCCGGAATCCGCTTCGCTTCCGGGACATCTACGACAACTGCGGCGAATACTTCGGCGCGCATCCACTGCGGGATCGGTTCGGTCAGGCCATCGGCGCACCGACCTGGACCTTTCCCAGCCGGGGTGAGCTGAGCGCCCGGGGCAAGCTGGCATTGAAGTTGGTGAGTGCCGCCCAGAGCACCGTGGAGCGGCTCCCCCTGGGGGCCTCGGCGACGCGCTGGTCGGACCAGCTCAGCGAGCAGCGCAACCGGCTCGAGCGCGCCCTGAACCTCTCCGAGCTGTACGGCGTCTACACCGAGGTGGACGCCATCTACGACACGCGCCACCTGCTCGAGCTGTGGGATCGACTTCCCGAGGCCGAACAGGCCATGTTTCCCTTCGACCCGGCCGGCTTTGACTGGCATCACTACTTCCAGGACGTGCACCTGCCCACGGTCATCAAGATGGCCCGGGTGGAGACCGGTCCGAGGCTCGGCCCGGGGCCCAGCGGAAGCACCGCCCCTCGCCCCGAATCGAGCTCCGGTCAGAACGCCATCAGCCGTCGCCAAGGGCGCGCCGACGTGCTGGCCGTGTTCGACGTGGACGGGACGCTGGTCGAGACCAACATCATCGAATACTTCTTCTGGATGCGTCTTCAGGATCGGCCGCTCAGCGAGTGGCCCTCCTTCTTTGCCGACATGATGCGCAAGGCGCCGCGCTGGCTCTATTTGGAACGTCGTTCCCGAGCTGAGTTCCAGCGCAGCTTCTACCGCGAATACGACGGGCTGGACCTGGAGTTGATTCGGCGGCTGGGCCGTGAGGCCCTGAATGAGGTCACGCTGCGCCGGATCTATCCCGAGGGCATCAGGCGGATTCGCTCCCACCAGCGCGCCGGCCATCGAGTGCTGCTCTTGACGGGCGCCCTGGAGATGGTCGTGGAGCCCCTGGCCGAACTGCTCCAGGTGGAGCTGGACTGCGCCCGGCTGCTGGTCCGCGACGGCCGTTTGAGCGGCGATCTGGAGCGCCCACCGGCGGCCGGAGAGGCCCGAGCCACGCTTCTGCAGGAATTCGCCAAGTCCAACCAGATCGATCTCTCCGAGAGCTTCGCCTACGCCGACGCACTCTCCGATCTACCCATGCTGGAATTGGTGGGTACCCCCGTGGTCGTGAACCCGGACGCTCGCCTCTCCCAGGTCGCGGCTCAAAGAGGGTGGCGTACAGAGCGCTGGCGAATGGCTCCCGGGAACTGGCGGCTGCCCATTCCCGACCCGCGCAGCGCCGAATACAAAGAGGGGGTGAGGCGCTGATGCTGGCGCTCTCCTACGTGCGATCGGTGCCCCGCTATGCGATCGTCAAGGCCGCCGCTGGTCGGGGCCGGATCGCCACCTCGGAGCTCTCCATGTTGCACCTGGGTGACGTTCCCGAGCCACTGTTGCCGGGGCCCCAGTGGCGCCGCGTGCGCCCGAGCCTGGCCGGAATCTGCGGTTCCGACACCGCCGCCATCACCGGCCATGCCTCGCTCTACCTTGACCACCTGACCAGCTATCCCTTCGTCCCTGGCCACGAGGTGGTCGGGGTGCTGGAGGAGGACGGATCGCGGGTGGTGGTGGAACCCGCCCTGGGTTGTCAGGTGCGGGGGCTGACGCCGCCTTGCCGGCAGTGCCAGGCGGGCTGGCCCGGTCGCTGCGAGAACGTCACCGAGGGCGATCTGGAAATTGGCCTGCAGACCGGTTATTGCGCCAGCACCGGGGGCGGCTGGGGTGAGGTTCTGGTGGCCCACGAGAGCCAGCTCCACCGCGTCCCCGAGCCATTGTCGGACGAGGCCGCGGTGCTCATCGAGCCCCTCGCCTGCTGCGTCCACGCCGCCCTGCGCGGGGCCGCGGGGGACACCGTGGTGGTGGTGGGGGCGGGCACCATCGGGCTGCTCACGGTGGCCGCCATCCACCGGTTGGCTCCGCCCCGGCGGCTAATGGTGGTGGCCAAATACCCGTTTCAGCGGGAACAGGCGCTGCGCCTGGGCGCCGACGTGGTCGTGGGCCCCGATGAGGCGCTGCAGCGAATCCGATTTCAGACCGGCGCCAGGCGCCTGGGGGGGAAGACCGATTCGATCCTGCTGGGAGGAGCCGACGTGACCTACGAATGCACCGGGACCGCGTTCGCCCTCAATCAGGCGGTGCGCTTCACGCGGGCGGGGGGACATCTGATCACGGTTGGCATGCCGGGAGCGGAGCGAGTCGACTGGGCCCCCATCTGGCAGCGTGAACTGACGGTTTCCGGCGCCTACGCCTACGGTCTCGAGGCGGGCGGCAGGTCGAGCTTCGATATCGCCCTGGAGCTGGCACCAGAGCTGGAGTTGGAGCACCTGTGCGGGCCCCTTTTCCCGCTCTCCGGCTATCGGGACGCCATCGACTATGCGCTCAAGGCGGGTCCCCTGAACGCTGTGAAGGTGGCCTTCGATCTGCGAGACTTGCGAGTCTGATGGGTCGACCAGGTGCGGTGCTCGAGGTTGATCGCAACACTCCCCCTACCTTGTTCCACTTCGGCGAGGGGATTCGTCTGGAGCGATTGCCGATCGGCAGCCGAATCCTCTACCCTCCGGATCCGCTCGAGGCGCTCGGGCATCCCGAGCGGGCCATCCGTCGGGCTCTGGCCCACCCCCTCGACGACGATCCGCTGAAGTCGCTGTTGCGGGCGGGCATGAAGCTCACCATCGCCTTTGACGATCTGTCCCTTCCGCTCCCGCCGATGGCCGAACCCGACGTGCGCCAGCTGGTCATGGAGGAGGTGATCGAGATGGCGGCCGAGGCCGGCGTCGAGGACATCCACATCATCGCCGCCAACTCGCTGCACCGGCGCATGACCGCCGATGAGATTCGCCACATCGTGGGCGACCGCATCTTCACCACCTTCTATCCGGAGCGGCTCTACAACCATGACGCCGAGGACCCTGACGGCAACGTCGTCGTCGGTACCACCGCGGAGGGGGAGGAGACGACCCTCAGCCGGAGGGCGGCGGAGTCGGATCTGGTCGTCTACGTGAACCTGACGCTGGTGCCGATGGATGGCGGTCACAAGTCCATGGCGACGGGGCTGGGGAGCTACCGCAGCGTTCGCCCCCACCACAACGTGCATACCCTGCTCGGGTCGCGCTCCTACATGAACCCGCCCGACTCCGCGCTCCACCACGCTTGCAACCGTCAGGGCCGCCTGATCGAGGACACCGTCCGCGTCTTCCACATCGAGACCAGCGTCAACAACCATTCCTTTCCCGCTGCCGCGAACTTCCTGCAGAAGCGGGAGACGGATTGGACGCTGGGCGATCAGGCGGCCGTCTTCACCATGAAGCAGATCACCGACCGGACCCCCGTCGCCCTCAAGCGGGCTGCGTTCCATTCCATGCGGGCGCCCTACGGGCTGACCGGCGTCACCGCCGGACAGGTCGACGCCGTTCACGAACGCACCCTGGCGGCGGTCACCCGGCAGATGCTGGTGGAGGTGGAGGGACAGACCGACATCGTCACCATGGGCCTGCCCTACCTGGGACCCTACAACGTCAACTCGATCCTGAACCCGGTGCTCGTGGTCTGCCTGGGCCTGGGCTACCTGTTCAACCTCTATCGCGGTCGGCCGGTGGTTCGGCAGGGGGGGGTGGTGATCATGGAGCATCCCTGCCGCTACGAATTCGATTCCGTGCAGCACCCCAGCTATATCGATTTCTACGACGAGGTGCTGGCCGACACCACCGACCCGGCCCTGATCGAGGAGCGGTACGAGCAGCGCTTCGCCGAGGATCCCTGGTACCGCCAGCTCTATCGCAATTCGCACGCCTACCACGGGGTCCATCCCTTCTACGCCTGGTACTGGGCGGCGCACGCGCTCTCGCACGTGGCCGAGGTGATCGTGGTGGGGGGGGAGAGGCAGGTGGTTCACCGGCTCGGCTTCAAGGCGGCATCCAGTTTGGAGGACGCGCTGGAGATCGCCGAGCAGACGGTGGGGCGCTGGCCCAGCATCACCCACCTGCGCACACCACCCCTGCTGCTGGCGTCGGTCGGCTAGCCGTCGGTGACCGCCACGCCCTGGTCGGACCTGGACCTGATCCGCCGCGGTTGGCACTGGGGCCTGCCCCGGCCCCAAACCTGGGCCCCGGCCGCGCCGGGCGTTCCCGACCGGGCCTCCAACTTGGGCTGGGCTCGTGCGGAGCCGGTTCGGTCGTTGAGATTTCTCATTCAGCGCGGCCTGCTGCTTCCCTTCACGCGGCTCGTGGCGGACCCCAAGGTGGAGGGTTCGGAATGGGTCAAGGACCTGGAGCGTCCGGTCATTCTGGCCAGCAATCACGTCAGCCACGCCGACACCCACCTCCTGCTCTACGCCCTCTCCCAGCGCACCCGAGAGCGGACCGTGGTCGCCGCCGCGGCCGATTACTGGTATCAGCGGCCCTGGCTGGGGCGCGCCCTGAGTCTGGGCCTCAACACCTTTCCATTCTCCCGAACCGGCGGTCCGGCGGCGGTCCTGCACAGCTCCAGCGAGCTGCTCAAGTCGGGCTGGAATCTGCTCGTCTTTCCTGAGGGAACCCGATCTCAGGACGGCCGCCTGCAACCCTTCAAACCGGGGGTGGGCCACCTCGCCACGGAGACCAAGGCACCCGTGATTCCGGTCTACGTCAGCGGCTCCCACCGGATCATGCCCAAGGGGCAGAGGATCCCGCTCCCGGCCCCGGCCACGATCAAAATCGGACGCCCTTTGCTCGCGGGCCGCGCCGAGGGCTCGCGGGCCTTCACCTCCCGGATCGAGGCAGCGGTTCGGGCCCTCTCCGGCGCCGTTCGCACCGATGCCTCGAGCGGAACCTGGATCGATCGATGGCAGGCGGCGGCGCCCAAAGCCCGGCCCCTGCGCTGATCGCCCCTGGCCGCGCCAAGGTCGCTGGCGCCGCGGCCTGCGATCGGGGCCGCTCTTGCCGAGTTCTTTCAGTGCTCTTACGGGGCGGTTGGGAACCTCGCTGTAGGCTCGGGCAAGTGAGCGCCACACTTGATGGGCACGCTTGGGCCGCCGATTCCCAACTTGCCGACCCCATTCTCCCCGGCTCGCTGAGCTTGGTGATTCCCGTCCACAACGAGGCCGAGAACCTGCCCACGTTGCTGAACGGCGCCCCCGCCATCCTCAACCACCTGGCTCCGCGCTTCGAAATCGTGCTCGTTGACGACGGCAGCGAGGACGGCAGCGCCACGGTGGCGCGGGCGGCCCTGGGGACCTCGGAGCAGACCCTGCGGGTGGTCCGCCACGAGCGCAAGCTTGGTTATGGTCGCAGTGTTGCCGACGGATTGCGCGCCTCGCGCGGTGAGTTCGTCGCCTTCATCGACGGCGACGGCCAGTTCGACCTCAACGATTTGACGCTGCTGGCCGAGCTCGCCGGGGATTCCGACCTGGTGGCCGGAATTCGAAGCCGGCGCGCGGATCCCTGGTACCGGAGCGTGGTCAGCGGCATCTTCAACCTTCTAGTCGGGGTCGTCTACGGGGTCCACGAGAGGGATGTGGATTGCGGCCTGAAACTGTTCCGCCGCCGCCTTCTGGACGTCTCGGAGCCGCTGCTGGCGACCTCTGCCCTGCTCAATACCGAACTCTTTTTCAAGGCCCGCCGGAGCCGCCTCAGCGTTGCTCAGGTGGAGGTCCCGCATCATCCCCGCCTGCGCGGTCGGCGCTCGGGGGGAAGGCTGATCCCCATCCTCCGAGCGATCCGGGAGCTGCTCCTGCTGCGGATGCGGCTGGCCCGCACCTGGCACCCGCCGGCGGGACGGGTGCGGGGACGCTGAGCACCGCCCCAGAGGCCCCCCGACAATCGCGGGTGCTGGTCACCGGCGGGGCCGGATTCATCGGCCTGCACACAGTCCGAGAACTGGCCCGGCGAGGGTTTGAGGTGCTGGTCGTGGATGATCTGCGCCACGCCTGCGGCGAGCCACTGCCGGCCGGAGTGACGCTGATCCCATTCGAGCTGACGAGCCCCGAGGCGCGCGGCGAGATCACGCGCTTTCGTCCTCATCGCGTGGTCCACCTGGCCGCCCAGGGCGGCGTGGCGCGCTCGGTCCGCGACCCCGCCGGGGATGCCCTCGCCAACGTCGTCTCCACCGCGGCGCTGCTGCGGACATGTGTCGACGTCGGCGTCCAGCAGGTCGTTTTCGCCTCCTCCGGGGGAGCGATCTATGGCGCCGCCACCCGCCAGCCAACGCCGGAACGGGCTCCCGCCCGGCCCCTCAGCCCCTATGGAGCGGCCAAGCTCGCCTGTGAGGGGTACCTGGGTATGTTCTCGCGCACCCATGGGCTGCGCTATTGCGCCCTTCGCTTCGGCAACGTCTACGGTCCGCATCAGGACGGGACGGGCGAGGCCGGACTGGTGGCCATAAGCATCGTCAGGCTGCTGGCGTGCAAGCCGCCCGTGATTTTTGGCGACGGCGGGCAGAGCCGCGACTTCGTCTACGTCGAAGACGTCGCGGCAGCGGTCCTGGCGGCTCTGGAGGGCGATCATTCGGGCACCTTCAACATCGCCTCCGGTGCCGCTGAGAGCGTCGACCGCGTGGTCAACGAGCTCTGCCGCATCGCCGGCCAGCAGTCCGGGCCCGACTACCAGCCCGGGCGCACGGGCGAGGTGCGCTCGGTCCAGCTGGACGTCAGTCGGGCCCTGCGTACCCTGGCTTGGGGGGCGCAAACCGACCTCAAGGATGGTCTAGCCTCTACATGGGAAAATTTTCGCGATCGGGCCCGGCGGCCTGCGGTCGCCGCCGGCCAGATCCGGCCAGGAGAAAGTCATGGAATCACATCTGCCTAAGACGGTCATGGTGCTCGGCGCCGACGGGTACCTGGGATGGCCCACCAGCCTGCGTCTTTCGGCCATGGGCCACGACGTCATCGCCGTCGACAGCCTGGTCCGCCGGCGCTGGGACCGGGAGGGTGGAACCGGCAGTCTGATCCCGATCAGGACCATGCCCGAGCGCGTACGCCATTGGCATCAGGTGAGTGGCCGCACCATCACCTGGGCCAAGGCCGACCTGCTCGACGCCTCCGCCCTGGCCGCGTTGATCAGAGATCATCGGCCCGCCGCGGTCGTGCATTTTGCCGAGCAGCGCAGCGCCCCATTCTCGATGGTAGACCGCTACCACGCCGTGATGACGCAGCACAACAACGTGATCGGAAACCTGAACCTGCTCTTTGCCCTGCGCGATTACGCCCCCGACGCCCACCTCATCAAGCTCGGCACCATGGGTGAGTACGGCACCCCGAACATCGCCATCGAGGAGGGGTTCATCACCATCGAGCACGAGGGCCGCAGCGACCGCCTGCCCTTCCCCAAAACGCCGGGCAGTTTCTATCACCTCTCCAAGGTTCACGACAGCCACAACATCCAGTTCGCCTGTAGGATCTGGGGCCTGCGCTCGACCGACCTCAACCAGGGGATCGTGTATGGCAGTGCGACCGACGAGATCAACGCTGACCCCGAGTTGGCGACACGCTTCGACTACGACGCCATCTGGGGAACGGTGCTGAACCGCTTCTGCACTCAGGCGGCGGTGGGGCGGCCGCTGAGCGTGTACGGGCAGGGGGGTCAGACCCGCGGCCTACTCGACCTGCGCGACACGGTCGCCTGCATCGGGATAACACTGGAGAACCCGCCCGCGCCCGGAGAGTTCCGCGTGTTCAACCAGTTCACCGAGCAGTTCTCGGTTCTGGAACTCGCGGAGCGGGTGCGCGAAGCGCGCGACCAGCATGGTTTGACGACCACCATCGACCACATTCCCAACCCCCGTGTGGAGCTCGAGCAGCACTTTTATGAAGCCAAGCACCAGGCCCTGCTCGACCTCGGTTTGCAGCCCCACCTTCTCGGCCAGACGCTGATCGAGAGCTTGATCACCGAGGTCGAGCGGCGGCGGCGGCGGATCCGCCCGGAATTGCTTCAGCCGCCCGACGTCGACTGGCGCTTGGGCCGGCGCTCGCCCCTGGATCGGCCCTTCCGGCCCCGCATCGTTGATGACAAGGGAGACCAACAGTCGGCGCGCAACGAGCGGCGAGCAGAGCCCGGCTTCTGACCCCCGAGGCCCCGATGGCTGCCATATCGGGGGGCGCCGCCATCGACTGGCGTGCGCCCCGGGCGAGCCTCGGTCGAACTGACAGCAAGCCCTGGCCCTGGCCTCGCTGGCTGACGCCGCTGGTGGCCGTATCCGTCTTTGTCATCTGTCGCGTCCCCTCGTTCTTCGAGCCCAATTGGTACACCGACGAGGCCGGATACACGCTCACGGCGAGGCAGGTGTTGAAGGGCCTGGCGCTCTATCGCGGGGCCTGGACCAATAAACCTCCGCTACAGATCTGGGCGGTGGCGCTTCCGCTGTCACTGTTCGGGCCTAGCGAGGCTGGCCTCCATCTCCTGACCCTCTGCACCGGGCTGGTGGCCCTGATCGCCTTCTGCCTCTTGGTCCGCGCGGTTCTGGCCCCCTGGCGGGCCCTGCTGGCCAGCGTCGCCTTCGCCCTGGCCATCGGGCTCCCGGCGCTGGATGCAGAACTGGTGGTGCCCGAGAGCCTTCTCATCGCCCCGGTGACCGCGGCCGGCGCGCTCCTCATCTGGCGCATCTCCGCCGGCCAGGCAGCGGGTTGGTGGGGGCGGGGAGGCTGGGCCTTCGGAGTTGGCGTGCTGGTCGGCATTGGAGCGGGCATCCAGCAGACGGTGCTGGCCGACGCGGCCGCGTTCCTGCTGCTGCTGCTGTGCGCCCACTCGGTGCGGCGCTCGGAAACCCTCTTGTATCTGGCCGGGATGATCGTCACCGTGGTCGCCTGGCTGATTCCGGCGCTGCTGGTCGGGGGTGTTGCCAGGGTTGGCTTCGCGCTGGTCGGCTTCTATGGCTCCTACGCCCATTACAGCGCCCCCACGTCGGCGCTGTCGCTGGCCGTGATCGGCCTCAGTCCGCTACTGGCCGTGGTCGGGGCGTTCTGGCTCCGCCGCTCCGCCAATCCCATGTGGGCGAGCCTGGTCTGGGCGGTGGCGGTCCTGGACGAACTGGCCCTGGCCCATCGTGGCTACCCGCATTTCTGGGCCCCCGTCGCCGCCCCCGTCATCCTCGCCCTGGTCGTCCTCATTCCGCGCCTGGGCGGGTGGGGGTGGCGCCTGGCGCCGCTGGGGATGGCGTTCGTGATGTGCGGCGTCCTGGCCGCTTCCACCACCTTCGAGGTGAACGCGCTGCGCGCCTACCTCGAGTTCCCGGCCGCGCTGGTGACCGGTGCCGAGGGCGCCTGGCAATTGAGCTTCAATTCCGCCAGCGCCCCCGCCGACGTGGCCGTCTCGGACTACATTCGGCAGAACCGCCCAGGCGAGAGCCTGGTGGTCTGGTCTTCATCCGCCTGGCCCTATCTACTGGCCAGTGCTCCCGTCCAACTTCGTGCCGGCCCCATCTATAACGACGTGGTCCTAGACGGATCGGGCCAGGTGGTGGCGCAGCGCGTCGATCAGCTCCGGCCGCAACTAATCCTGACCTCCCAGGAGGCCATGACCCAGTGGCCACAGATCGAGACCCTGCTGAGATCGCATTATCAGCTGCTATTCAGCGCCGGCGTGGACAGACTCTACGAGCGGGTGGGGCCGGGAACGACCGGCTGACCGCCTGCGCTAGAACGGCGCCGTGGGTGGCGTCGATCCCTTCAGCCACTCAGGCAGGCGCCGGACCGCGATTCCGCGGCGCGGGGTGGACGCCGCTCCACGGTCAGCGTTCGCTACACTCACAGCGACTTGCCACCTAGAAACTCCACCTCCCGACGCGGCGGGCGCCGCCCCACCAAGGTTCGCGCCGAGGAGCCACAGAAGGAGGAGGCGGTTGTCTTGGACGCCGTGGTCAGCCAGGCTCTTCCCAACGCCATGTTCGAGGTGGAGTTGGAGAACGGCCACAAGCTCATTGCTTACGCCGCCGGCCGGATGCGCAGATACTTCATCCGCATCACGCCCGGGGACCGGATCAGGGTCGAACTCTCGCCCTACGACCTGACTCGGGGACGGATCGTCTACCGCTACCGCGAGTAGGCTTCTCGTTCGTGACCGGCCGACGGTCCCACGCGCTCTCTAAAGCCGGCGGTGGCCGCCACTGACCTCTTTGGCCCCACCCCCCAAATGCTGGCGGCCGTGGCCTGCTGGGCTCATCCTCACGCGATGCCGTCTGGATGAAGGCCGTGTGTTAGGCGCCGCCCACCGGAACGCGGGTCGTCCGAGCCGCCCGGGGACCCGAGGCGGGCGAGAGGGAGATTGAGATCCCTCTCGCCTTGACCTGGCCGATCCGCCCCGCCTCCTAGTGGCGTGCGGTCTGGAAGCAGTCCTGGCAGTAGACCGGACGGCTGCCGGTAGGTATGAAAGGCACCTGCGTCAGCTTGCCGCAATTGCTGCAAATGACGTCGTGCATCTCGCGTGCCGGCCGGGCGGATCCACCGTCGGAAGCGCGCCGGGCGCTGCGGCAATCCGGACACCGCCGGGGCTCGTTGGTGAGCCCCCGCGACTGATAAAACTCCTGCTCACCCGAGGTGAACACAAACTCCCGGCCACAGTCCCGGCAAGTCAGCACCCTGTCAACGAAATTCAACGACCGCCCCTCCCATGTACCCACCGCGCTCGGGCTGAGCCCGGTGGGAGCCCTCGCGGGCAAATGTTGATCGCCACGGGGTCGGACGGAGATCCGTGAACCCTGCTGCGTACTGCTGCGCGCATCTTATAACCCCTTGGCATGGTGGGAAAGCCTCCCTGGCTACTCTTATCCCGTGGCACGTGCTGAATTCGGCCCCGGGGCGCGCAATGCGGTGCGTGTCTGCCTCGGGATAAATGAGCGGGACAGGGTGGTCCTGATACGCGATCGGGCTCATGCCGAGATCGCCCAGGCCATCGAGGAGGAGGCCCGGGGCACGGGGGCTACGGTCACTTCCTTCGTCATGGAGGAGTGGGTCGAGCGGCCAGCCCGAGAGTTCCCGCTGGAGCTCGCCCGACAGATCCGGGCGGCCCAACCGAGCGCCTCCTTCTTCATCGGTGGTGGGCAGCCAGGCGAGTTGAGCTTCCGGCAGCCCATGTTGCGCCTCCTGACGGGCGAATTGCGGTGCCGCCACGGGCACATGATCGGCATTGACGACCAGCTGATGCAGGACGGCATGGCGGCGGATTACGAGCAGATCTACGTCACCACCCGCAGGATCTTCGAGATCGTCCGTCAGGCCGCACGGATCGACGTCTTCACTGCCCTGGGGACCGAGTTGCACGCGCGGTTTTCGGATCAGCGCCGCTGGGTCAGCTGCGATGGTCGTTACCACGAACAGGGACGCTGGGGCAATTTGCCCGAGGGCGAGGTCTTCACCGCGCCCGAGTCGTTGGAGGGCGTGATCGTGGGGGAGGAGATGGGGGACCACTTTGCGTCTCGCTACGGGCGTTTCGAGGAGCCGGTGCGAATCGAGATCGCTCACAACCTGGCGAGATCGGTGAGCATGCCCGGCCATCCGGAAATCGTGGCCGAAATTGAGAACTATCTGGCCCAGAGCCCCAACTCGTCGCGCGTGGGCGAATTTGCGATCGGAACCAACATCGGCCTGACACAACTAGTCGGAAACTTTCTTCAGGACGAGAAGTTCCCCGGGGTGCATATCGCCTTTGGCGATCCCTACGGCGCCGAGACGGGCGCCGACTGGGCGGCGCCGAGCCACGTGGACGTATTGGCCAGTCACGCGGATGTCCTTGTGGATGGGCACAAGATCATGTCCAACGGACGCTTTCTGCCCTGATACAGATACCGGTCGGGGCGCGGCGCATCTGACGTCGGCGGGGGACCCGCACGCCGCCATCCGATGCCGTTAGCGATATGTCGTGAGGTCAGGGACGCTGAGTGCCGGTGCCTCCGCGATCAGAGCGCGGCCGACTGTGGTCGGCTACATCCGCGGGAGGGGGGAAGACCGCCTGGGGGGCGGTACCGGTGGTCCGGAAGCGGAGGGCGGCAGCCTGCTTGGCGAGGAGGGACCCTGCCGCCGGGTTGCCGACCAAAGAGGCGACGGCTGGTCCGGCTTCCGGTGTCGATTTGCGTTTCAGGCCCCGCGCATGCCGTGCCCGTGAGAGCCAGTCTGTGACCCCGATCGGCTCCCGCCTGCGGGGCGCGGGTACTACGTTGGTATTACTGGTATTACCGGGCCCTAGACGTCCTTGATCGAGGCCACCTTGCGCCTCTGGCGGCCCTTAGAGAGGCCGGTCTTTCGAGCCAGGGCGCGGATGGGGTCCAGGTACTCGTCCACCATCCGCTCTTTGAGGGGGATGATGGCGTTGTCGGTGATCTTGATGTGCTCAGGGCACACGTCCTGGCAGCACTTGGTGACGTTGCACATGCCGATCCCGGCCGAGCCCTTCAGCATCGGCCGGCGGTCCAGGGAATCCTTGGGATGCATCTCCAGGGTCGCCATGCGGATCATGAACCGCGGTCCGTAATAGGCGTCCTTGCGATCGTGGTTGCGCAACACGTGGCAGACGTCCTGGCAGAGAAAACACTCGATGCACTTGCGGAACTCGATCATGCGCTCGACGTCCTGCTGGGCCATCTTCCAGGGTTCGGGGTCAGCGAGATCCTCGGCGCTCGGCGTGAATGGAGGGATCTGGCGGTTGACCTCGTAGTTCCAGGAGACGTCGGTGACCAGGTCTCGAACCACCGGGAAGGTCTGCATGGGTCGGACCGAGACCTCGCCCTGGTAGTCGTCCAGCCTGCTCTTGCACATGAGGCGGGGATAACCGTCCACCTCGGCCGAGCACGAGCCGCACTTGGCCGCTTTGCAGTTCCAGCGCACCGCCAGATCGCCGTCGACGTGCTGCTGGACCCAGAGCACCGCATCGAGCACCACCATGCCTTCCTGGACCGGGACCTCGTAGCTGACCATCTTGCCGCCGGCCTGATCGCCCCGCCAAATGTTGAGCGTGATGCTGCGGCCGGTGGCCTCGGCCACGCGCAAGTGCGGGGGTATCAGATCCGCTTGGTCGTCGATCTGCACTGCCACTTCATCAGTCCTCTTTTGTGTATTCCTTGTTCCACGACGTGCTGATGATCTGCATCATCTCGTCGGGGATGGAGTCCTTGGCGATCGAGTCCAGCTTCATCTCCTCGCCCACCTTGGAGACGACGAAGTTGACCTTGCCCAGCTCGGGATCGAGGTCGGGATAGTCGCTGCGCGTATGGGCACCGCGCGACTCCCGTCTCTCAATGGCACAGAGGAACAGCGCCTCGGCGTTGTCGACCATGGCCTGGACGTCGAGCGCGGCGTGCCACCCGGGGTTGAACCCCTTGCCGACGCCGCCGCCTGTGCCGCAACGCCGAGCGCGTTCTTGAAGGTCCTTAACCCGGCTCAGACCGGTCCGCAGGCCCTTCTCCTCGCGGATGATGGGCGCGTAGCGAGTCATCACGTCTTGCAACTCGGCGTGGAGCTTGAACGGGCTCTCGCCACCTTCGTGGGTCAGGGGGGCGAGGGTGTGAGCGACGGCCTGTTCGATCTGCTTTTGGTCCAGGGCCGCCGGTTTGCTCTGGCCCAGGGCGTGAGCCGCGGCGCCGTCGCCTGCGCGCTTGCCAAATACCAGCAGGTCGGAGAGCGAGTTCCCGCCCAGGCGGTTGGCCCCGTGCAGCCCACACGCCACCTCGCCGGCAGCGTACAGTCCCTCCACGCTCGATGCCCCGGTGTCGGGATCGACCCGAACGCCGCTCATGGCGTAGTGGATGGTGGGAGCCACCTCCATCGCCTCCTTGGTGATGTCGACGTCGGCCAGCTTGTGGAACTGCTCGTACATCGAGGGCAGTTTCCGCTTGATGAACTCGGCCGGCATGTGGCTGATGTCGAGGAAGGCTCCGCCGTGCGGGGATCCTCGACCCTCCAGCACTTCGGTGTTGATGGATCGGGCCACCACATCGCGGGTGGAGAGCTCCATCCGGGCCGGGTCATAGCGTTCCATGAAGCGCTCGCCGAGCGCATTGCGGAGCAGCCCTCCTTCGCCCCTCACGCCCTCGGTGACCAGAATCCCGCGCACCCCCGGGGGCCAGATCATGCCGGTGGGGTGGAACTGGACCATCTCGCTGTCCATCAGCTTGGCCCCCACGTGATAGGCGAGGGAACCGCCGTCGCCGGTCGACTCCCAGGAGTTCGAGGTCACCCGATAGATCTTGCCCAGGCCACCCGTCGCCAGCAGGACCGACTTGGCTTGGTAGACGATGATGCGCCCGTCGTGGCGGTGATAGGCCACCGCGCCGCATACCTTTCCTTTGTTGGTTAGGAGCCTGGTGACCGTGGCCTCCATGTGCACCTCCACGCCCGGCGAGTGAACCAGCTTGTCCTGGAGGCTGCGGATCAACTCCAGCCCGGTCCGGTCGCCGATGTGGGCCAGGCGCTCGTAGGTGTGACCACCGAAGGCGCGCTGGTGGATCAGGCCCTTGGCGTTGCGGTCGAATATGGCCCCCCAGCGCTCCAGCTCCTGGACCCGGGCGGGAGCCTCGGTGGCGTGAAGGTAGGCCATGCGCCAGTTGTTGAGCAGCTTGCCGCCGTTCATGGTGTCGGCGAAGTGCGTCTTCCAGCTGTCCAGGCTCGCGACGTTGCCCAGCGCCGCCGCCATGCCCCCTTCGGCCATGACCGTGTGGGCTTTGCCGAGCAGCGACTTGCAGACCACCTGGACCGAGCAGCCGGCCTCGGCGGCAGCGATCGCACCCCGCATCCCAGAGCCGCCGGCGCCGATCACGAGTACGTCCGCGTAGTGCTCTTCGTATTGCTGCTGTTTTGATCTGGCCATCTCTCTAGTTCCACCAGCCGTGGGGAATGACGCCGTTGACGAGCAATCTGATGTACAGGTCGGTCCCCCAGACCGTGAACATGCTGACCCAGGCCCAGGTCTCGTGGTTCACGTTCAGAACCGTCACCCGCTTCCAGAGTTGAAACCGGGTCGCGTGGCAGCTGAAGCAGTCCTGGGAACCGCCGACGAGGTGGCGAAAAGCGTGACAGCCGAAGGTGTAGAGCAGCAGGCAGATGACATTGACCACCATCAGGAGATTGCCGAACCCGAATATCGCACCCAACTGTTGGTGGTTGAAAAGCGCATAGACCGCGTCGTAGACCAGCAGCGCCGTCTGGATCAGGATCAGGTAGAGGGCGAAGCGGTGAAGGTTGTTGAAGATCCAGAATCCGCGCTCTCCCCGGTACACTCCGCGCGACGGTTCAGGCTCGGCGCAACTGCGAGGGTGCCACAAATAGCTGCGGAAATACGCCTTGCGATAGTAATAGCAGGTGAGGCGAAAGGCGAGCGGGGCCCACGCCACCCAGAGGGCGGGCGGGATCAGGAACCCTCCCACGCGGACATTGACAGCGGGAGAGAAGAACGGGCTCAGGTAGGGTCCGTAGCTACCCACATCCTGGAAAAGGACCACCCATGCGGAATAGACGATGAAAAGGCTGAAAAAGAACAGCACCAGGGCCGGGTACAACCACGTCGGCCGCGGGCTATAGGGATTCTTGACGCGGACGGCAGTTGCTGATGCGGCCACACCCGTGAAGTTTAGATAAATGGCGGACTCACCGCGTTTTGGGGAGCACCAGGGGGGGCGGTGTGGGCGTGGGAACCCACCCCCTTCGCCGCCGGCGCGCTCTCCGGCCACCTTGGGTCGGCCAACTTCGGGAGGCCGATGGGGAAGATATCGGCGCCAGCCCGGGTTACAGACGGCGATGGATTGCAATGCCGGGCTGGCCGCCCCCCGGCCCTGGGTCTCGGGTGAGCCACCCGCACCGAACTTGGAATTCGTCCCGATAAGCGGTCGGGCTTGAGGTGACCAACTATCTGCACCTCGAGGCAGACGGGGATCGTGACGAGACCGGGCTGCAACTTCATCCACGGCTCATATCCGAAGCGGACTGGAGTCGCTACAAGAGCTACGTCGCTGAAATATTCGAATCTCTGGGCATGGAGATGGGGTCTCCCGGGACGCTTCAGACGCCGGAGCGTTTCCTACGGGCGCTGCTAGATGCCACCGCCGGATACGAAGGCGACCCGAAATTGGTGACGCTGTTTCCCGATGAACGCATTGGCGAGTCCGCATGTGGAACGCACCAATCGGTGGTGGAGGGGCCGATCACCTTCTACTCGCTCTGCGAGCACCACGCCATGCCTTTCTTCGGCCACGCCCACGTGGGATATGTGCCGGGGGAGAAGATCATCGGCATTTCCAAGCTGACCCGGCTGGTTCGCCTCTACGCCATGCGATTCTCCCTTCAGGAGAGGATTGGAGAGGAGGTGGCGAACGCGCTTTCCGAGATCCTGGAGGCGCGAGGAGTAGCCGTCCACCTTGAGGCGACCCACCTCTGCACCCAGATGCGCGGCGTTAAGGACACCGAGACCAGAACCCAAACGACCACCTGGCGAGGCGCCTTCGGCACCGACGCTGGGCTACGCGATCAGTTCTTGATCCTGATGCGAAACGGCGTCTGAAAGGGAACCCGGTGCTTCAGGTCAGCTACGATGGCCGATGCTTCGGATGTGGCATAGAAAATCCGCTCGGCCTGCAGATGCACTTCCAAGATCTCAATGGAGAATCGGTGTGCGAGTTCAAAGTCGACGCCCGCTTTCAGAGCTGGGAGGGGATGGTCCATGGCGGGATCGTGGCCTTAATGCTGGACGAGGCGGTGGGCTGGGTGGGTTGGCACGCTGGGTTTCCTGGCGTCACGGCCAAACTTGAGGTTCGATATCGACAACCACTCCTGATCGATGATCGGGTCAGGGTGGTGGGGCGACTGGAATCGGTCAGGCGCCGATTGGTCCGTGCCTCGGCCACCATTGGACGGATTGAGGACGACTCGGTTATCGCAGAAGCGCTGGCAACGTTGATGTCCACGCCAGCGGCCGTGCGGAACCCACAGCGTTAGGCTGAATCGGTAGAATCGACCGATTCTGTCGGGGGCTGGCGCAGTTCGGCAGCGCGCACGGTTCGGGACCGTGAGGCCCCGGGTTCGAATCCCGGGCCCCCGACCACCTATTCGTATTCGAATGAGGGGCTCATCGGATTCTGGCGGGGGGTCAGCTGTCTCGGCTCATCGGATTCTGGCGGGGTCGGCTGTCTCACCGGACCACCATCGATCCCAGAACGCGCCAATTCGGCCGGCCGGCGTAGAGCAGAGCCCGGATTCGGTAGTTCTCGAAGTTGCGGAACCCGAAGCCAATCCGCTGGATGCGTTTGACCAGGTTGTTGAGGGCCTCGGTCGGCGCGTTGGTCACCTTGGCGAGGTGGTAGTTGCAGATCTTGTCGAACCAGCGCCGCAGGGTTCGCCCGAGCCGCTGCACCTCCGGTGGCATCGCCTGTTTCGAGCAATGCGAGACCAGGTCATCGAGAAGGACGCGAGCCTGGTCCTGATCGCTGGTTCGATAGAAGTCCCGCAGGCGCTCTTTGATCCGGTAGGCGATGGCCACCTCGGCGTTGGGGTCGCCCAGCTCTAAGAGCGAACGAAGACGCTCGGCCCGGTCGGCATTGAGGTGTTCCTCGCCCCTGCGCAGAAGGCGGCGAGCCCGATACAGAGGATCATCCCTTCGACCTCGATGGCCCAGCTGCTGGGTCTGCACTCGGCGGCGCGCTACCTCGGCGAGCAGCGGTGCGAGAGTTGCGGCGTCTTCTGCCGCTTGGTGGGCCCGGGCGGCGAGTGCCCCCACTGCGGCGAACTCGTCGCCGTCGAGGACCTCGGCCTACCGACCACGGCGAGGAGGTGATACCGCAGCGTTATCGCAGGCGGCCCTTGACGCGCCACTTGCAGACCCGTCAGGATCGTCTCAGCCACCTCCCCGCGAGGGTCAACTTGCAAGCAGCCGGGTCTCTACAAAACCCAGAGCGATTCACTGATCGACGCTTCGACGCCAACCGGGGGGTGCTCGCCGATGAGCACCGAGGTGTCGAGCACCGCCCTCATGGGCGGAACGGATCGACGACGTCAGCGTGGAGCCGCGCGAGGTCAACCTCAAGAGTCCGTGGCGCGGGGCCGCGCCAGACCCTGTCCAGTGCCAGCCCGCCCACCCACTGGCGACGTCCGGCGGGGCGAAGCTCAGCCACGGGCCGACCGGCCACGGTCACCGTCAGGGTCTCACCCACCTCGACTCGGCGCAGCACTGCGCCGATCTCGTTACGGAGCTGCTTCTGCGGTATCCGCTCCGTGCTTCGGAGGTAGCACTTCTGCTACCTCCTGGCAGGATGTCCGGAGGGACCCCGCTGGGGATCTCAGGGTGGGGTTGCCACCGCCAATAACCTCCCGCGGACCTGCGCTAAAGCCGGTCCGGTTCTCTCCCGCGAGCCGGCCGGCCGAGACCTCGCGCCTGCTTATACATTCGGTTCAGCGCGCGACACCCGAGCTGCCCCCGAACTCGTCGAGAGAGCGTCGCTGCCCCCAGCTGCTCCCGGGAGTGGTGGTGTGTCTAGCCAGATAGGCTGCCGCCTCAGCTCGCCGCGCCACCTCGAGCTTGGACAGAATCGTCGAGACGTAGTTCTTAACCGTCTTCTCGACCAGTTTCAGCTCCTTGCCGATCTGGCCGTTGGTCTCGCCCTTGGCCACCAGGGTGAGGATGCGCTCTTCCTGGGCCGAGAGGCGAGCCAGCTTCTCGTCCCGCATCGTCTTGCCCTTGCGCAGCCGCTCCAGCACGGCGCGGGTCACCTCGGGATCGAGCAGGCTCTTGCCTGAGCCGACCTCGCGGATAGCCCGGATCAGGTCGCCGCCTCGGATCTGCTTCAGCACGTACCCGGCCGCACCGGCCATGATCGAGGCGAACAGCGCCTCGTCGTCGGCGAACGAGGTCAGTCAGGACCTGCGTTCCCTCCAACCGAGCGCGAATCTCCCGCGTCGCCTCAATCCCGCTGCCGTCGGCTAATAGGAGCAGAACCTCCTCGAGAATAGGGAGGTTGTCCGAGTCGCCAGCGGTCGAGCACTTCTGTCGGCGAGGCCACTGAGCCTTACGTCTAGATGGTGCCGCCGCCGGTCGACGAGGAGGGAAGACGACCTGTGGGATGTCGGGCCGTTGGAGCCCTGCTCTATTAGCGCGTCGCCACTCTCCTCCTACTCGGTGGCTTCGACGGGCATGTGAGGAGGGTGCGATGGTCTTCGTTGGAGTTGACTGGGCCGAGGCCCATCACGATGTCTGTGTAATCGACGCGGCGGGCATGGTGCTCGGCAAGCGGCGCGTCCCGGATGGGATCGAGGGCGTTCGCCAGATCCACGAATTGGTCGGGGCCCATGCCCAGGAGCCCGAGCAGATAGTTGTCGGTATCGAGACCGACCGTGGCCTGCTGGTGGGCGCTCTGGTGGCCGCCGGCTACCGGGTCTACGCCATCAACCCGCTCTCGGCCAGCCGCTACCGGGAGCGCCACGTCACCTCCCGCGCCAAGTCGGACCCCGGCGACGCCAGGATGCTGGCGGAACTGGTCCGGACCGACCGTCACAACCACCGTCAGGTGGCCGGGGACTCCGAGTTGGCGGAGGCGATCAAGGTGCTGGCGCGGGGTCAGCAGGACTTGGTCTGGTCCCGCCAACGCTTTGTAAATCGGCTCCGTAACACCCTCCGCGAGTTCTACCCCGCCGCCCTGGAGGCCTTCAAGGACCTCGACTCCGGGGAGACATTGGCGCTCCTGGAGCGAGCGCCGAACCCCTGGGAAGGGCGTCGGCTCTCCCAGGCCAAGATCGTTTCAGCTCTCCGGGCGGCCGGCCGGCAGCGGAACTTGGAGGCCCGGGCAGCCGAGATCCAGACCGCCCTCCGCTCCGAGCAGCTGGAGGCTCCGGCGCGGGTCGGGAGCGCTTACGCCATGGTGGTCAAGAGCACGGTAGCTGTGCTCAGGAACATGAACCAGGAGCTGGCCCAGCTCGAATCGGAGCTCTCCCGGTCTTTTGAAGGACACCCGGACGCCGAAACCTACCGGAGTCTCCCAGGACTTGGCGTCATCCTCAGCGCCCGGGTGCTGGCCGAGTTCGGTGATGACCCGAACCGGTTCGACCATCCTAAGTCTCGCAAGGCCTACGCCGGCACCGCCCCCATCACCAGGGCCTCGGGCACCCGTCAGGTCGTGCTCGCCCGAGTGGCTCGCAACCGACGCCTGGCCGATGCCTGCTACCTGTGGGCGTTCGCAAGCCTCAACCGCTCAGCGGGTGCCCGGCGTTACTACGACACCCTGCGTGGCCGCGGCCAGACCCACCATCAGGCCCTTCGCGCGATGGCGAACCGTTGGGTCGGCATCCTGCACGGTTGTCTTCGCTATCACTCCGCCTACCGAGAGGAGGTAGCCTGGCCAGCTTCCCTCGAGGTCGCCGCTTGACTTTTTACGGACGTGGGATGTCTAGGCGCACGTCCATCACCACCACGTCCGGTTTGGTCAGCAGGGCCGGGCGATCGACTCTCGAACCGAGCCGGCCTCCGCCACCACGGTGATGTCGTCGTGGGCGTTGATCAGGGCCTTGACGCCGTCACGCACCACTTCGTGGTCGTCCACGAGCAGGACCCGGATCCGGTGTGTCGCCATGCTCCTCATTCTGGCGCTCGCCGAGCCAGTCGTCATGGCCGGTCGGCCCTACCCGGTCAGGCCTGCTGGCCCGTCCCCTTCCATCGGCAGCGTGAGGCGGAGCCTGGAGCCCGACGAGCGCGAACTCGTGACGCGAAGCGTTCCGCCCATCGCGCCCGCGCGCTCCCGCATGTTGCGCAGGCCGTTGCCGGTGCGGACGCTCCCCACCTTGAAGCCGACCCCGTCATCCTGGATCGTCAGTTCGGCTTTGGTGCCCCGGTAGATCATGCGCACCGAGCAGTGCGTAGCTTGAGCGTGGTGGGCGACGTTGGACAGGGCCTCGCGCGTCAACTGCACGATCTCGTGCGATCGGGAGGAGAGGAGCGCGGTGAGCTCCGGGTCGACCTGGACGTCGACGGCGACGTGGGACCAGGCTGCGACCTCCTGCCCCAGAACCCTGAGGGCTTGATCCAGCTGGCGGTCGGCCAGGATGCCCGGGCGGAGTCCGAAGATGTAGTTGCGCAGGTCCCGGATGACGCGATCGAGTTCGGCCGCCGCCCCCTCGATCCGGGCCGCGCTCTCCGCCGACTCGGCCAGTGCCGCCGTGCTTTGCAGCCCCATGCCCACGCCGAACAGGGACTGGATGATGCCGTCGTGCAGTTCCATGGCGATTCGTTCCCGATCGTCCATCAGCTCGAGCCGCCGCAGGTCCGCCTGGGCGCGCGCGTACTCGATCGCCACCGACGCCTGATCGGCGAACGCCTGCACGAAGCGCACCGTGCGCTCGTCGAACTGCCGCCCCCCCTTGAGGTTGGCGACCATCAGGGTGCCGGTGGCCGTGCCCCGCACGTGCAGGGGTACCACGACCGCCGGCCCGTGCCGGCCCAGCCGAACGATGGGCTGGTGGGCGTGCTGCTCGGCGCTCAAATCCTCCAGCACCAGGGGCGCCCCGGTGTGCATCACCCGACCCGAGATGGAATTGTCCGCGGGCATGCTCCGTCCCCGCATCCGCTCCGCGCGCGCCCCCGCGGCTGCTACCACGGTGAGCTGATTGGGCTCGCGCGACGTCGTCACCACGGTGGCTACGTCGGCTGAGGCCAGCGCCCGCGCGTGTTCGGCAATTCCCTCGAGCTGCGATTCGGCGGCGGCGCCGCCGAGGATGCCGTTGGTGATGTCGCGCAGGGCGTCGAGCCAGCGTCCGCGCAGGCTCGCCTCCTCATAGAGGGAGGCGTTGGCGATGGCCACCCCGGCCTGAGCGGCCAGGACCGTGAGCGAGGCCTGATCCTCGGCGCTGAACTCGCTGGCACCTCGTTTGCCCGCCAGGTAGATGTTGCCGAAGACCTTGCCCATGGCCCGGACCGGCGTGCCGAGGAAGGACTCCATCGGGGGGTGGTGGGGAGGGAAGCCGACCGCCGCGGGATGATCCTTGATGTTCGCGATGCGTAGCGCGTGGGGCTCGCGTATCAACAGTCCCAGCACCCCGCGCCCCTGGGGCGGGTCGCCGATCGCTCGGCGCTGTTTGGCCGATATCCCGGAGGTCACGAATTCCTGCAGGCCTCCGTCGTCCCCGAGCACGCCCAGAGCCCCGTATCTGGCTTCGGTGATCTTCACCGAGAGGTCGACTATGCGCTGCAGCACCACCGACAGGGACAGCTCGGCGGTGAGCGCCAGGCCCGCCTCCAGGAGCACATCCTTGCGGTCGCCGCGCTGGCTCATGCTGGCGAATCTACGCTCTCGGCCCGACGTGATGCCGACGGGTTGCGCGCCGGAACACACCAGGCTGCGCGCGCAGCCAATCCGCGGTCAGGCGAGCAGGCCGGCCCGGACCCCGGGCAGAATCCCCGGCGGAGGAATGCTCAGGCCGGCGCACCCAGGACCGGATTCCGGCTTGTCGCAGTTTCCCGAAAGGGACAGGCGGGGTCCTCGCCCAGGGCGTCCCCACCCTCGTTGAAAGCCCGGGCGCGCGACCCCCCGCAGCGCTCCTTCCAGGCGCAGGTGCCGCAGGCCCCGCTGAAAGCGCTCTTGCGAATCGACTTCAGCACCGGGTGCTCGCGATAGATGGAGGCCAGGTTTCGGCTCCTCACGTTGCCCAGGGACAGGGGCAGGAATCCCGACGCCAGAACCTCGCCGTCGTGGGCTACGAATATCAAACCCTGCCCGTCGCGGGTCACGATGGACGGCTGCACCGGCGAGTGCGTCGGCCGGCCCACGCGCTCGGCCAGGCGCCGGCTGAGCCGGTGGTAGAGCGGGCCCAGCGGCAGAGTCTTAGGCGCAACCCCGGCCCGTGCCATCAGGCGTCGCTCAACAGTGATGCGGCGGAAGAACGGAGCCTCCACCGTGCGCACGGTCACCCCGTAGCTGGAGGCCTCGTGCAGGAAGTGGCACACGTCTTGGTTGGCGGCCGGATCGAGGGCTTCGACTGTGACCCCGCGGCCCACGTTGACCAAAAAGAACACCTCCCAGATGTGCGCACCGCTCTCCCGAACGAGTGCGAACACGTCGGCGAGTTCAGAGGCGTTGGCGCGCATGACGGTGGTGTTGACCTGGACTCGGAATCCCGCCCCGACCAGGGAGCGCACCGCGCTCAGGGTTTGCCTGAAGTGGCCTTCGACGCTGCGGATACCGTCGTGCGTGGTCTCCAGGGCACCGTCCAGACTGATCGAGACGGCGCGAACACCCGCCTGCCGCATCTGTGCCATGGCTTCTCGGTCGAGACGGGGGGTCACCGACGGCGACATGGCCACCGTGATGCCCAGGGTGCGGGCGAACCGGACCACCTGGAAGACATCCTTGCGCATTAGGCAGTCGCCCCCGGTCAGGATCAGGATCGGGGACGGGTGCCCGAAGTCGGCCACCTGGCGGACCAGGTCCATGCCCTCCTCGGCCGTCATTTCGCCCGGCGCCGCTTCCTGCAAGGCCGATGCGCGGCAGTGGCGGCAGGCGAGCATGCACGCGCGCGTGGTCTCCCAGAACACCAGCAGCGGCCGCTGGGACAGATCGAGGGCCATCCCGCCGCTACGGCCCTCCCCATCGCTGCGGCTGCGCCCGTGGGGAGGCGGCTGGGGGCCGAACAAGCGGGTCATCTGTGCGCCACCGAGGCCAGATGGCGATTGATGGCGTCCGCCGCCCGATGGGCTGAGGCGATCGCGGTGACCACCAGGTCGGGCCCGTTTGTGCGGTCGCCGGCGGCGAAGACCGCGGGCCGGCGGGTGCCCCCGTCGGGGTCGACCAGCAAGGTTCCCGAGGGCGCCGCCTCCACGTCAGCCGCCAGCGCGAGCGCCGGCGCGACCCGGTATCCGATGGCGACGACCACGGTGTCGGCCTGCAGGTCGGTCCGGCTGCCGGGCACCGGGATCGCCCGGCGCTGACCAGAGTCGTCCGGTTCTCCCGGCCTGGTGACCTGGTAGCTGACCGTCAACCCGCGACCCGCGGGGTCCGGCGAGATCTGGCTCGAGGAGGCGTGGCACAAGAAACGCACTCCCTCTTCTCGGGCTCGGATGCGCTCCTCCGCCCGCCCGCCCATTTCCGACTCAGACCGGCGATAAAGGCAGACGACCTCGCCGGCGCCGGCGCGCAGGGCGCTTCGGGCGCAGTCCATGGCGGTGTCACCCCGCCGAGCACGATCACGGTGTGGCCGACGCGAATCGGCTGCCGCAGCGCGCGAGGCCGATGCTGCCGCGGCGCGTTCAGGCGGACCAGGAAGTCGGTCGCGGTGTAGACGCCGGGAAGATCAATGCCCGGGATCCCGAGCGGGTTGTCGGCTCCGGCTCCGTGCGCCAGAAGTACGGCGTCGAAGTCCCCGCTTCCCGCCGCGATCGCGTTCGCCTCTGGGGCCACGTGGGAGCCGCACTCGAATTTCACGCCGTCGTCGGCGAGGCGCCCGACCACCCGGCGAACGACGTCCTTGTCGAGCTTAAAGCTGGGTATCCCGTAGAGCAGCAAGCCCCCGGGGCGTGGCCAGAGGTCGAAGACGGTGACTTCATGACCTGCAGCGCGCAGTCTGGCGGCAGCGGCCAGTCCCGCCGGTCCCGCCCCCAGCACCGCCACCTGGTGCCCACTCGTCTCGGGCCTGGACGAGGACACGGCATCAGGGCGGGGGGGGAATTCACCGACGAAGCTTTCGAGCTTGCCGATGGCTACCGGGCGCGAGCGCCGCCCCACCATGCAGGCGCCCTCGCAGAGCCGTTCCTGGGGACACAACCTTCCGCACACGTCGGGCATGGGCGAGGTGCGCCTGAAGACCTCCAGGGCGCGCTGCGGCTCGCCGACTTCGAGCGCCTGCAGCGCCGCAGGGATGTCGTTGTGTAGTGGGCAGGCCTTGACGCAGGGGGCGGCGGGACACTGCAGGCACCGGGTGGCCTCGATTTGAGCGGCACCGAGTTCGAATCCCAGGCAGACCTCCTCCCAGTTGCGCACCCGTTCCGACGGCGCTTGCTCGGGGATGGGCTGCGGCGCGATGCCGAGCCGTTGTTTTCGGTCTACCGGGGGTAGGGCCGCCACGTCAGCGCCGGTCCTGGGTCGGCTGCGGGAGCAGGGCGGATGTGGGGAGCCTCGGGACAGCGACCGGTGGCTGTGCAAAAAAGCGCGCCGGGGAGACCGCCTCGGGCACGGCCTCCGAATCGAGTATTGAGCGCGCGATCACATCGCCACTCCAGCCGGCGAGCAGGATGCCGTTTCGGTGGTGGCCCAAAGAGACGAACAGCCGGTCCTTCCCGGGCACCGGGCCGATCGCGGGAAGCAGATCGGCGAGCTGGGGACGCAGGCCAGACCAGGCGCCGGCGAAGGCGGCGTCGGCGAGGGCGGGCATGGTGCGGAGGGCGAAGCTCAAAAGGCCGTCGACGGCCCCCGCCCGCACCTCGCGGTCCTGGCGCATCGGATCTTGGGTGGCCCCGACCAGCACACTGCCGTCGGCACGCGGGGTGAGATACCCCCCGGGGCCGAATATGATCAGCTCGCTCATCCGTCCGGCCGGTCTCAGCCGGATGATCTCGCCCTTGACCGCGACCAGGGGGAGCTCGACCCCGGTGGCGCGAAGAAGTGCCACTTCGGATCCGACCGTGAGCAGGACCGCGTCGCCCGTGAGCTCGGCCCCCGTCCTCAATCTGACCTGGGCGTCCCGCGCCCTCAGGTCGACGGCGACCACCTCCGTTCCCTCCACAATCCGGGCTCCGGCCGCCTCCGCCGCGCGGCGCAGGGCCAGGGTGTAGCGGCCGGCGTCAACGCTCAGCTCGCTGGGATAGTGGACGGCGGCGGTGAACTTGGGGCTCAGGCCCGGAACCAATTCGTGAAGCTGCCTGTGGTCCAGATAGAGGGCTGCGCCGTCCAGCGTCCGCTGCCAGCGGAGACGGGCGGCGAGTGCTGCCGCCTGAGCGTCCCCGGCGGCGAGAACCAGAGATCCGTGGGCGCATGCGTCGGCGGACATCCCGGCCGCCTCTTGGACCTCGGCCAGCCAGGATCCGAAGCCGGCCAGCGCCGCACTGCCGAATTCGGCGAAGGCGTCGCGACTCCGACTCTCGGCCAGCGGGGCGAGCATGCCGGCCGCGGCCCCCGAGGCGCCGGAGCCGATCGAGGAGCGTTCAAGCAGCGTGATTTCGGTCCCGCGTCTGGCCATGGCATAGGCCGCGCCACAACCGACCACCCCGCCTCCGATCACCAGGACGTGCAAGCTTGTCTCCCGCTGCGCGGGGCTGACCTCGCAATCACAAGACGGCCCGATTTCGGGGACTGGTCACGGATCGACCATCTCTCCGGTGAGAATCCCGCCCGGGGCGGCTTCCGGCTCACGCTGATCATAGGGCCGCGGGACGGGTGCGAGTCTCGCACATGCACCTAAGAGCATCGGGGGCACGGGTCGGCCCGAAAAGGGCCGATAGTCCCGGATTCAGGGGGCCCTTGGCCCGGGACGGGGCAGCGGGGGGCGGGGGGCGGGCCGCGGCGCCTCCCGCTGCTCAGCCCGGCTTTCAGTCTCCGGCGGCCGTCTGGGGGCCGCCTTGGAGCGCCTGCCGGCTCACCTCCTCCACGACTCTGCGCACAGCGTTCACGGCGGGACCGGTCCGGTCCGGGTCGAAAGCGTACGCGATCTTGGTCACCGGTACCGGAGGTTCGAGCTCGAGCAGCGCCAGTTGGCCAGCCGCCGCCTCAGGCACGGCGGCCGCGCGCGGGATGATGGCCACTCCGATACCGGCGATGACGAAGGCCTTGAGCTCGGCCACGGTTTCGATCTCGCGCGCGATGTGCGGCACGATGCCGGCGATTCGGCAGGTCTCGTCGAGCCAGTGCCGGCCCGGATTGGTACGGGTCCAGGTGACCCAGGACTCGCCGGCCAGGTCGGCCAGGCGCGCGCTGGCGCGGGAGGCGAGCGGGTGGTGAAGCGCGACCGCCAGTCCCAGGCGGGCCAGGCCGAGTTCGACCACCGCCAATCCGCCCAGCTCGAACGGAAGCATGACCAGGGCCAGATCCAACCGGCCCTCGCGCAGTCGCTCACAGAGCGTTGCCGCTTGGTCTTCGACGACCTGGATCTGGATTCCGGGATAGCGCTCCCGGGACACGCGCAGGAGTCGCGCCAGTAATAGGGGTGTCGCCGTGGGAAGAATGCCGAGCCCCACGCGTCCCTTGGCCAGCCCCCGGTGTGCCTCGCCCTCCTGCCGGGTTCGCTCGACCGCCATCAGAACCATGCGCGCGTGGGGCAGCAGGTCTGACCCGGCGGTGGTGAGCCTGGCTCCGGATTGATGACGCTCGATCAGGGCCACGCCCAGCTCGCGCTCCAGGCGCCGCACGGCGTGGGAGACCGCGGATTGCACCAGGTGCAGGCGCTCGGCCGCCCGGGTGAAGCTACCCGTTTCGACCACCGCCACCAAGGCGGTAAGGTCCCTCAACTCCATGAATCCAAATCATAAGACAATGAATTATCATCGCTCCGCTTCATCGCCACGGGGACTAGGATGGCGGCGATCAGCCGCGTTGAATCCGCTCCGCGGTCGGCGGCTGGCAGGAAAAGAGGATGCACATGGAAGCTGTCAACGTTCGCTCGCAGATCCGGGAATGGATCGGAGAGTTCAACGCCCGGGTGGTCACCCCGCTCGCGCGGGACCTGGATCGCAACGCGAACCCTGAGGATTGTTTCTCGTGGGACATCGTGGAGGCGGGCGACGCCATCGGGCTGCGTACCCTCTGCCTGAGTGACGCCTACGGCGGCGCCGGCTTCGATCACGTGACGACGGCGGTGGTGATCGAGGAACTGGCCCGAGCGGATCTGGGCACCTCGGTGGTCTTCGCCCAGACCATAAAGATCTCCAAGGTGGTCGAATCGGTCGGTACCCAGAGCCAGAAGGACCGCATCCTACCCAAGTACCGCGACGATCCCCGCGCCCTGTACGCGATCGGGATCACCGAGCCCGACAACGCCTCCAACTACATCATCCCGCACCCCGGCGCCGCCTTCCGGACGGTTGCCCGGCGGGCCGAGGGTGGCTGGGTGCTGAACGGCATGAAGCACTTCATCTCCAACGGCAACCGGGCGCGATTCTACCTTCTCATGGCCCAGACCGAGGAGGGCAAGGATCTGTCCGAGGGCAGTACCTGCTTCATGATCGAGGCCGGAAGTCCCGGGTTCACCACCGGCCGGGTCCACGACAAGCTGGGAGAGAGACTGGCCAACAACGCTGAGTTGATCTTCCAGAACTGTTTCGTCCCCGACGCCGACGTTCTGGGGCAGGTGGGAGAGGGCTTCGACATCCTGGTCAAGTTCTTCCCCGCCAGCAACGCCTGGGCGGGGGCCAGCATCCTGGGCGTGGCCGACGCCGCCTACGACCACTCGGTCGAGTGGACTCGAAAGCGGGTCCAGGGGGGACGGCCGCTGATCGAGCACGACACCATCGCCATCACCCTGGCCGAGATGAAGATGGAGCTCGACGTGGCGCGCAGCTACATCCACGCCAGCTGTGCTGCCGCCGACGGCGTGGGTGAGTGGGACCCGACCATGGGCGCCTTTCCCAAGATCGCGGCGTCAAAGGCAGCCTGGAAGGTGGTCACGCAGGCACTCGAGCTGCACGGCGGCTATGGCTTCATGAAGGATCTGTACATGGAGAAGCTGCTCCGCGATGCGGCCGCGTTTCTCCACTCCGACGGCGTCAACCGCAGCCTCTTCCTCAAGGCCGCCAGGTTCATCCGGGCCTAAAGGAAGGAGGCATGAGGAAGGACGCATGAGGAAGGACGCATGAGGATCGTGGAGCAAGGGGCGGGCTGCGGGCGGCACCGCCGGCGGCCCGGGACCGGTGGGGCCAGATGAGCGCGCCTCACGTCGTGGTGCTGCTCAAGGACATCCTCGATCCCGAGCTACCCGGGAGCCGCTTTCGCATCGATCCGGGGAGGTTGGAACCTGCCGAGGGGGTGGGATCGGCGATTCTGGGCCCCTTTGAGCGCAGCGCGCTCGAACTGGCGCTCAAATTGAAGGACGCCGTCGGCGCCCGCGTCACCGCCTTGTCGGTCGGTGACCCCGGCGTCTTAGACGGCCTGCGCAAGGCGCTCGCGGTCAGGGTCGATGCGGCGATCCAGGTGGGCCTGAAGGGGGCCGCCAACCTGCCCCCAGAGGCCACCGCGGAGCTCCTCGTCGCCGCTCTCGGCCGGCTGGTGGACGTGGACCTTGTGGTGGCGGGCAGGCAGGCCGGGGACTGGGACCACGGTCAGGTGGCGTACCTGCTGGCCGAGGCCCTGGGCTGGCCGTGCGTGGGTCTGGTACGCAGGGCGCGATACGAGGGAGACGAGCTGCAAGTCCTGCATGATCACGCCGGCGGGCAGCGCCTGGTCTCAGTCCCGTCCCCCGCGGTCCTCACCGTCACCAACGACGACGCCCTCTTGCTGCGCATGGCCCGAGTCAGCGATTTGATGGCGGCGCAGAGACGGCCGATAGAGCGCTTTGAGGCCAGCGAGCTGGGCTCAGGCTCATCGACCCCTGGTTTTAAGATCGCCGATCTGTGGGTGCCCGCCCGCACATCGGTCTGCGAGTTCATCCCCGGCGAGGGGCCGGAGGAGCAGGCTGTGAACGCGGTCCGAAGGCTCCAGGAGATGAGGCTGCTGTGAGTGGCATTGGCACCGTGCTGGCCGTGGGTTGGGGAGACGGCGCCTCGGACCGTCCGGGAGCTGAAGCCCTGGGCGGGGCGCTGGCGGTGGCCGCCAAGCTCGGATTGACCGCCGTCTATGCGAGTCTGGGCGATCCCCCCGAGCCCGGCGCCGAAGCCGCGGCGGCCAGCGGCGTGCGCGCCCTGGCGGTCCGGGGGGGAGCGGGGGATGCCGAGTCGCTGACGGCCCAGATCGTCGCCCTGGTGGAGGAGTTCGCCGCGGTCGTGGTGCTGATCGCCGCCGACGATCGGGGGCGCCAGCTGGCGCCCCGGGTGGCCGCCCGCGCCGGCGGGGTTGGAGTCAATAACGCCACCGCGCTCGAGGTCATCGAGGGCAGCCTCCACGTCACCCGGCCGGTGTTCGGGGGCAAGGCGATGTGCCGCCTGGTGCCGCTGCGCGTCCCGGCCGTGGTCAGCCTCAGATCGAGGACGTTCGAGCCCGCGCCCGGGGCCCCGGGCGGCTCGGTCGAGGTCCGATCGATGCCCGTGCAATCGCGCGTCAGGCTGATCGAGAACATCCCCCCGGTGCTGGAGGAAGAGCACCTGGAGGATGCCCGGGTGGTGGTCTCGGGGGGACGGGGGATGGGGGATGCGGAGGCCTTTGCCGCCCTCGAGGAACTGGCCGGAGCGCTCGGCGGCGTGCTCGGCGCGTCCCTGGCTGCGGTCGATCAGGGCTGGGTCTCTCCGTCGCGACAGGTCGGCCTGACCGGGAAGGTGGTGAGCCCCGAGCTCTACGTCGCCGTCGGCATCTCGGGTGCGAGCCAGCACCTGGCGGGATTGGCCTCCGGGGTCGTCCTGGCCATCAACAAAGACGCCAAGGCCCCCATCTTCGAGTCCGCGCAGCTGGGTCTGATCGGCGATGCCAAGCTCCTGGTGCCGGCCCTCATCAGTGCCGTGCGGGCCACGCGCGGCGGGTGAGCATGGGCGTTCTTCTCGCCGCCGAGCCGACCCGGCAGATCCAGTGGGGCGTCAATGCGGCGATGGTCGACTTCATGTACGCGAGCATGACGGTCGCCCTTTTGGTCTTCAGCTACGGCGTCTGGCGCCGAATCCGCGTCTGGCGGCTGGGCCGGCCGGCGGCGCGTTTCGATCATCCCCTGGAGCGTGGGCTGGGTGTTTTGAGGGAGATCCTGGGCCACACCCGGCTGGTCCGAGATCGAGCCGCCGGCATCGTCCACTGGCTCGTCTTCTTCGGCATCGCGGTTCTGTTCATGGCCACCGTGGTCGTGTTCATCCAGCACGACCTGGGCATCGGCATCATGCGAGGGGCGTTCTACCTCTACTTCGAGAGCCTGACGGTGGACGTATTCGGCGTCTTCGCCATCGTCGGTGTCGCCGCATTCGTCGTCCGGCGCTACGTCATCCGCGTGGGCCGGTTGGGACCCAGCGAGCCTGCCGACGCCCTGCTCGCGGCCGCCCTCCTGCTCATCCTGTGCACGGGGTACCTCCTCCAGGGGTCGCGCATCGCCGCCACCCACGACCCCTGGGGCCTTTGGTCTCCGGCCGGCTACCTGGTCTCGCTCCTCTTGGGCCGGCTCTGGTCTCCGGCCCAGCTGGAGCTGGTCCACGGCTGGGTCTGGACCTTTCACGTTGCGCTCTGGCACACCGTGCTGGCGGTGATCCCGTTCACCCGCCTTTTCCACCTTGTGATGGCCCCGGTCAACCTCTACTTCCGGGCCCTGGGCGCGCCCGGGGTGCCGGCCGCGATCGACTTCGAATCCGAGGCCGCGATCGGACTTGCGTCCGCGCTGGACCTGAGCTGGAAGCAGCTCATGGACCTTGACGCCTGCGTCGCCTGCGGACGCTGCGAGGCGGTCTGCCCGGCCTTCGCCGAGGGCAAGCCGCTGTCGCCGCGCAGCGTCGTCCTGGACCTGCGCCAGCACGTCCGGGAGAACTCACGCGTCCTGCGCCGCGCCCGGCGTGCGGCCCCGGGCGAGCGCGAATCTTTGACCCAGGGACTCCCGCGGCTCGCCGGCGGCGTGATCAAAGAGGAGGCGATCTGGGCCTGCACCACCTGCCGGGCCTGCGAGGACGCCTGCCCGGTGGGCGTCGAGCACCTGAGCCTGATCCTTCCCCTGCGGCGCGATCTGGCCATGGAGCAGATGCGGGTGCCAGACGGGGTCAGGGAGATGGTGGTGTCCCTGGAGGATCGCCAGCAGCCCTTCCGGGGCGCGAGCGCGGCGCGCGCTGATTGGTACCAGGATCTCGGTGTCAGGCAGCTGTCCGACGTCGCCGACCCGTCCCAGCTCGAGGTCGTCTACTGGGCCGGCTGCGCGGTCCTCAGCAGCCCCCGCGTCGCCTCGGTGGCCCGTGCGGTGGTCAAGCTGCTGCAGGCCGCCGAGGTCGACTTCGCGGTCGTAGGCGCGCAGGAGGTCTGCTGTGGGGATCCCGCCCGCCGGAGCGGAAACGAGTTCCACTATGACCAGCTGGCCCGGCAGAACCGTCCCACCCTGGCTTCGATCGGCGACGCTCGGGTGCTGACCCACTGTCCCCACTGCCTTCAGGCACTGGGCGCCGAGTACCGGCAGATGGGCCTGGTGCTCAAGAGCGTGCACCACACCGAGCTGATCCAAGAGCTGATCGACTCGGGACGTCTGCACCTTACCCGCCCGCTAGCTTCAACGGTCACCTTCCACGATCCGTGCTACCTCTCCCGCTATCGGGGCCAGACCCAGGCGCCGCGCGAGGCTCTGGCCGCGGGCGGTTTGCGCCTGCTGGAGATGGCGCGCAGCGGACGGGACAGCTTCTGCTGCGGGTCGGGCGGCAGCCACGCCTTCTTTCGGGATCCGGTCGGGCGGATCAACCGGAATCGTGCCGAGCAGGCCTTGAAGACCGGGGCCGAGACCGTGTGCACGGCCTGTCCGTTCTGCCTGACCATGATGGAGGAGGGGGTCGAGGTGGCGCGCCCGGGGGGAGGCGTCCCGGTCCGCGACGTCGCCGAACTGGTACTCGAGGCGCTGATCTAGATCCCGGGCGGAGCGGGGATGAATCAGGCCTCTGGGGGGCGCCGCTGTAAGAAATCCCCTGCCTTTGACTGGGACGGTGCTCTGTTTCCAGCTCCCTTTGGTGGCCCGCCAGGAGCGGTGGCGAGCCACCAGCGCCAGTTAGGTGACCGAAGGCAGGCGGTCACATGGGCAACTCCTGGGGCGAGGTCCTGCCCGCACCGGACGGCGCTAGGGGGTCACCAAAGGACACCAGCCCGGTCGATTTCAGTTGTATTCGCGAGGACGAGGGGGGAGTCTGTCGGACACCGGAGGACACGGCACCGACACGGTTCGGGACCGTGAGCCCCCAGAGAGCTCCAGAGCTCGACAACGGCAGCTCCCACACACCGGGGCGCTGCTTCTGTCCGACGCCTGCAGACCGCGCATCCAAACCTGATCCCGGTCCACCTGCCAATCCACGCCAGCTGGCTCAATCAGATCGAGATCTACTTCTCCATCCTCCAGCGCAAGGTCCTCACGCCCCCCGACGCTGACTCCATCGATGGTCTGGCCGCTAGCATTTTGGGCTTCCAGGCCGGCTACGAAGTCCTCGCTCAGCCCTTCGAGTGGAAGTTCACTCGGGCCGATCTGGCAGAACTCCTCACGCGACTCGCGGCCAAGGAGCAGGCTCTGCTACCAAAGGCCGCGTGAATACATCACCGAACTTCTGTGCCAGACCACTTAGTGGAGGCTTCGGCAGGCATTTCTGGCTCAAGGCAGGTTTGACGTACCTGGTGCCTTTCCTGGTCAGCAATTATGGTCTCGTGATCGGCAGCTGCAGAAAGACCAGCTGACACGACCAACAGCGGCGGGACGAACTCGGGCACTCGAGTCCCGGGTCCGCCGCACGGAGGGAGGTGAGTTACGGCTGGCCGATCAGGCCGGCCTTGGCCTGGCGGTGGCCACCTCTAGGTGCGGATCGCGCAGCGGACCGTAGGCAACCAGGGCGCCGAGGACGACTCCGAACATCAGGTGGGCGGCGACCCACGACCACTCGGGGTTGGCCGACAGGAAGGACCCGCTGGTCGAGGCCAGCAGACCCCTCAGGATGACCCAGTACATGACTCCGTAGACGATCAGGCCATAGACCATCCCGCCGATCACCGAGGTAACGCCGCGCAGGTGAAGGACGCGCGCGATGGCGATGAAGATGATCCCGAGGATCACCGAGTTCATCATGTGGCCCATAAGCCCGGTCACAAAGGCGACGAGCTGGAAGGCGTGGCCCTGGGCTCCAATCCCGATCGACTGGGCAATCCCTTGGGGCGGCGCCCACAGGTTGCTGGTGAAAAGCCCCACCACCATCGCCCACATCGCGAAGACCAGCCCGGCGATCAAGCCGGGCAGGATCCAGCGTGCGGCTACCCGGCCGCCGCTCACTGTCTGCAGCTGAGTTGACATTTCCTGTGCCTCCGTTCTGTGTTGTTGATGGCTGCTCGAAAGGCAGCCTCGGGGACCAGTCTGAGAAGGGGAGCCCGCCGTTTCTGTGACCGGTGTCACGGTTGGACGGAGAGAATTGGCGCAGGCTTCTGGCATGCCCGATAAGGTCTGGTTCCTCCGCCGGCTCAATCTCTTCGAAGGCATGTCCGAAGGCGAGATCGAGGATGTCTCGCACGAGCTCAAGATGCGCTCGTGCGCCCCGCGGCACTCGGTCCTGACCGAGAGTGGAGACCGTGTCTACCTCCTCAAGGAAGGTCGCGTGCGTCTCTACCATCTGACCGTTGACGGTCAGGACGTGACCACGGCCGTGATCGCCCCCGGCCAACTCTTTGGGGTAGGGGCGTTCTTCAGAGGCGACGGGACCGCGACCCACGCCGAGGCGCTGGAAGAGAGCTATATCTGTGAGGCCGGAGCCCAGGATTTCCTGGCCATGCTCGCGCACCATCCCCTACTTATGGCGAGGGTGGTGATGGTGATGGCCAAGCAGATCTTCCGGCTCGAGCAGACCATCGAGAGCATGGCGTCGCAACCGGTGTCCCAGCGGCTGGCAGGCCTCCTGTTCGAGGAAATGGCCGAAGGTGAGACGAACGGAGAAGGTGGAGTACTCCTCCCCTCCCATAGCCAGGAGGAGATGGCGAAACTGATCGGAAGTACCCGGGAGTCGGTATCCCGGGCACTGAGCACCTGGCGCACCGAGAAGGTCATCACCATGAGAGGCCGCCGAATAGTGGTCTTGAGGCCGGATCGCCTTCGACAGGAAGCGGACGACGGCAGTTCCCAATGGGTTCAGCCGTCGTAGGGCGATCGGCCGACCTCGGTGGCGGCGGCGGCCGCATCAATCGGTGCCGTGGATGTCAGCGGACCGAAGAATCTTCACCACGACCTCTTGATGAGCCACCGGACCGCACCGCCCCTCCATCCTCTCGTGGCTCGGTCGAGGCTGATCTCTGCGGCCAGGTCCTGGAGTCCTGAGCCGTAGGTCGGGTAGACATGGATAGCTTTGGCGAGGTCGCCGATGCTCGCTCCCAACTCGATGGCCAGCGTGAGCTCATTGATCAGCTCTCCGGCGTTGGGTGAAACCACCGAGGCTCCGAGGAGCTTTCCGTGGCCATCGCTGACCAGCTTCATGAAGCCGGTAGAAGTCCCCTCCACCTGAGCGCGATCGACGCGGCCGAGCTCGATGCGATGCTCGGTGGCGTCGCAGGTGCGCGCCCGGGCCTCGGTGAGGCTCTGGCCTACCTGGCCTACCGCGGGGTCGGTGAAGATGGTCCATGGCACGCCTGAACGGATCCCCTTCACCGCGCTCGGGAGGAGGGCGTTCCGGGCAGCCGAGTACCCTTGCCAACCGGCGTAGTGAGTGAACTGAAGTCCGCCGGTAACATCACCGGCCGCGAAGATTCCGGCAGCCGAGGTTCGAAGCCGTTGATCGACGCTGACGGCTCCCCGATCCACCCTCACACCCGCACGTTCGAGCCCCAGGCCCTCAGTCCATGCCCGGCGGCCGGTCGCTACCAGCAGCGCATCAGCTTGAATTGCGCGTTCGCCGGTTTCAACGACCACCGAGGCGCCCTGGCGGTGGACGCGGTCGACTGCAGCACCGAGGTGTAGCCGGATGCCCTCGGCGATGAGTACCTCCGCCAGCAGCCTGCCGGCATCGGGATCCGCGAATGGAATCAGCCGGTCGGCCTGCTCGACGAGCGTCACCGCCGAGCCCAGGCGGGAGAGTGACTGCGCCAGCTCGACCCCGACGGCGCCGCCCCCGAGGACGACAAGACTTGCCGGCAGCCGCTCCAGGCTGAAGATGGTGCGGTAGGTCAGGTAGCCAGCTTGCTCGAGACCGTCAACTGGAGGCGCGGTGGGCGCGGCGCCCGTACAGATGATGATGCGCCTGCCGGTCAGGGTTCGATCTCCCACCTCGACCGTATGCCGGTCGCGAAACCGGGCGGGCCCCGAGACCACCTCGACCCCGTCCCGGGCAAGCGCCTCGGGAGTCTCGCGTTCGTATACCGCGGCGATCGCCTGCCTCACCTGCACCATCGCCGCCGGCTGGTCGATCCCGGTCACGGTCGTCCACGAGGCGGCCCAACCCTGATGCGCAACCGTCGCGGCATGGATCAGCGCCTTGCTCGGAACGCAGCCGGTCCAGGTGCAGTCGCCCCCAAGCCGGTCGGCCTCGACCAGCACGACCCGGGCGCCCAGCCGCGCCGCCGTCCCCGCCGCCACCAGCCCTGCTGAGCCGCCTCCGATCACGATCAGATCCGGTTCACCCATCTTCTTACTATCCAGCCAGCCGCCCGCCTTTCACTGTGATGCCCATCACGATCGTGAGCGCTTCGTGCCCGCTAGGCTCAAATGCGATGCGCAGACGGCCGCCGGTGACGCGACCTTCGGCGAGCCGGCGCTGGCTGGACGCCGAGCTGGGCGAGCTGCGGCGGACTCCAGCCGACCCCGCCGCGTGGTGGCGGTTCGCCGCCCGCTGTGTCGACCGCTCTCTCGAACAGTGGCGCCTGCATCCTCGCGCGGCACGGTCCCTCGCCACCGCGCACCTCGCCCTCTTCACCCTGGCCCCTGGGCCGTGGGTGGCGCTTTCCTTCGCCTACTGCGCGACGCACCTGGGCCTGTTCGGGGAGGATGACCGGCTGGGTCCAGCAGACCTGGTGAACCTGGTCCGCGCGAACCTGCCGGCCGTCATGCCGCGGAGTCGCTGGAGCGTGCCGGCCGCGGTTCTGAGCGACGGCCTCGACGGCTGGTTGGCCCGCCAGACACGCCGGGAGACGGCCTTCGGTGCCTATCTCGATGGGCTCGCCGATGTCGCCTTCTGGACCTGGTTCTCGATACGGCGGGAGCGGAAGCTGGCGCTTCGCGCAGTCGGAATCGCTTTCTGGACTCTCCCGGCCATCGCCATCACCGGCGCTTACTTCGCTGGTGGCCGCTCGATCGACTACCCGAGATTGATCGCGGTGCGCCGCGCCTCAGCGGCGATCCAGGTCGCCCTCGCTCTGCGCGCCGTGACCTCGATCACAGTTCGCACCGGCGGCAACGCTCCACGCTGAAGGGATTGAATCCAGCCCACGGAGGCTTAAATCTGATGGCAGCCACAGCTCCCCGCGTCAAGCAGGATGCCGACCATGTGTTCCTCGAGCTCACGCGGAGCATCTGCCCGGAATGCCGACGCCCGATCGACGCCAGGGTGCTCCTGCGCGGGGGGAAGGTCTACATGACTAAGCGCTGCCCGGAGCACGGCCAGTTCGAAGCACTGGTGTACGGCGATGCCGACGCCTACGTCCGGAACGCACGGTTCAACAAGCCGGGCAGCATCCCACTGGCGTTCAGCACCGAGATCCGAAACGGCTGCCCGCACGACTGCGGGCTCTGCCCCGACCATCAGCAGCACGTCTGTCTCGGCATCATCGAGGTCAACAGCGCCTGCAACATGGACTGCCCGCTCTGCTTCGCCGATGCCGGCCCCGGCTTCAATCTGACACTCGACGAGGTGGAGGAGATCCTCGACCACCTCGTCGAGACCGAGGGCAACCCCGAGGTCGTCCAGTTCTCAGGTGGAGAACCGAGCATCCATCCTCAGATCATCCCGATGCTGAAGGCGGCCAAGGACCGGGGGATCCGCCACGTGATGCTGAACACGAACGGAAAGCGGATCGCGCGCGACGATCGTTTTCTGGCCGAGCTCGCTGAGGTCCGACCCTCGATCTACTTCCAGTTCGACGGGTTCGAAGAGGGGACCTACGCGCGCCTCCGCGGAGAGCCGGACATCTTGCCCGAAAAGCTCCGGGCGCTTGACCGGCTGGCCGAGATCGGCTGCGGTGTCATCCTGGTCCCCGCCATCGAGCGCGGTGTCAACGAGCACGAGGTGGGCGCCATCGTCCGCTTCGGCCTGGAACACCCCGCGGTCCGCGGCATCAACTTCCAGCCCGCATTCCATGCCGGCCGCCACGCCGCCCACCAGGCCATGGAGCGCATGACCATCCCCGACGTTGTGAGTGCGATCGAGCAGCAGACCGCTGGTCTGTTCCTAGCCTCTGACTTCGTGCCCGTTCCATGCTGCTTCCCGACCTGCAATTCGGTCACCTACGCCTACGTCGATGGCGAGCAGGTCCTCCCCCTCACCCGCGTGCTCGATGTCGAGGCCCACCTCGACTACATCACCAATCGGGCGGTCCCCGATCTCGGCGAGGACATCCGACACGCCCTGGAGGGCCTCTGGTCGTCTTCGGCGGTCCCCGGCGGCGACAAGGCCGCGGCCGACTTCGCTCTCTCCTGCGCCGCCTGCGATCTTGGCACGCTGGAGCTCGGCGAGATCGGCAAGCGGATGTTCATGGTGATGCTGCAGGACTTCATGGACCCCTGGACCTTCAACCAGAAGAACGTGATGAAGTGCTGCAAGGAGTTCCTGCTCCCAGGCGGTCTGCAGATTCCCTTCTGCTCTTACAACAGCGTCGGCTACCGAGAACAGGCTCGGCAGCAACTCATCGCCAGGGAGCGGGACCGGCGCCTGGCTCGCCGCGAGCACCGGGAGTGGAAGCCGGAGCCGATCAGCTTCCATTTCGACAAGTGACCGCCCGAACCGATGCCGCCACCGTCAAGTCATGCTGCGCGAGCGCCTACGCCAGCGACTGGGCCTCGGCGCTCCTGGGCGATTCGATGCACCCCGGCGGCGACACGCTGACCGAACGGCTGGGCACCATGCTGGGACTGAGCCCCGGCGACCAAGTGCTCGATGTCGCCAGCGGCCGTGGCCGGTCTGCCAGGCTGTTGGCCCGCCGGTTCGGCTGCTCCGTCCAGGGCATCGACTACAGTGAAGACGCCGTCGCTGCCGCCACAGCCTCAGCGGAGGCGGCAGGGCTGGAAACGCTGGTCAGTTTCCGAGCGGCTGACGCCGAGTCCCTTCCCTTCCCGGACAGCTCGTTCGGAGCCGCTATTTGTGAATGCGCCTTCTGCACCTTTCCCTCCAAGGAAGCTGCCGCCACCCAACTGAGCCGTGTGCTCCGACCTGGCGGCGCAGTCGCGCTGAGCGACATTGTGCGGCGAGCCCCACTGCCACCTGAGCTTGACGGTCTCCTCAGCTGGGTGGCCTGTGTTGGTGACGCCCGTCCGGAAGATGAGTACGCCCGACTCCTCAGACAGGCGGGCCTGGTAGTGGAGGTGATCGAGCGCCACGATGCCGCTCTCGCCGACCTGGTCGACACGATCCGGCTGCGCCTGCTCGGAGCGGAGGTTGCGGCCACGATGAAGAAGCTGCCCTTGCCGGGAGTGGACTGGGGGAGCGCGCGCCGGATGGCGGCGGCCGCCGCGGCCGCGGTTCGCGATGGCAGCCTCGGCTACGCGATCCTGGTCGCGCGGCGCCCAAAAGCCTGAAGGCGTGATGCCGGTCACAGATGATGCCTGGGGGCACGGCTAGAGTGGATCCAATGGCCCTCAAGAGAACGATCAACCGAGTGCTCGGCGGCGGAGACGTTGCTTCGGAACGCAGGGTCCGCGCGGTATGGGAAGGTGCGACGGTGGCCGAAAGCGATCAGACCGTGATCGTCGAGGGCAACCACTACTTCCCCGCCGAGAGCGTCAACCGCGCTCACCTGCGGGACAGCTCCGACCACACCGTGGGCCCCTGGAAGGGAACGGCCAGCTACTTCGACGTTGTGGTTGGCGAGAAGGTGAATCGGGGTGCCGCCTGGTACTACCCGGCGCCGAAGGCCGCTGCGGCCGAGATCAAAGACCGGATCGCGTCCTGGCGCGGCGTTAAGGTGGAGGCGGTCCCGGCCGAGGTGCTCGCTCGTGGCTAAGGCGGCTCTGATCGTGTTCGCGGATATCGACGGTCACGGTGACCTAGCCCGAGCGGTGAACGCCCTTGAGACCGCCAAGGAGTTTCAGGAGGCGGGCGATGACGTCTCGGTCATCTTCGACGGTGCGGGTACGCGCTGGGTCGGCGAGTTTTCAAAGCCCGAACACCGTGCTCACCGTCTCTATGAGGCGGTGAGCGGAACCATCGCCGGGGCCTGCGGCTACTGTGCCGAGGCTTTCGGCGTCAAGGATGAGGTGACGCGAGCTGGGGTTGTCCTGCTCGAGGAGCATGACCGGCACCCCAGCCTCCGGCGGCTGGTGGTCGAGGGCTACGAGGTGATCACCTTCTAAGACTCCGCTCCGGCATGGGGCGCGCCGCACAGCGGCGGCTCGGTCCCTTGAGCCTCTCCGCGCTCAACATGACCAGCCAGGTAGCGTGAAGGAGGAGACCAAATGAATATCCTGGAATTGATAGGGCGCGCGCTTCTGAGCGGATTGGGCGAGAGCCTCTCTCTGCTCTGGGAGAGCCTCTACGGGCTCGTTCTGGGATTCCTGATCTCGGCCGTCGTGCAAGTTCTGATTGGCGAGAGAACGATCAAGCGCTTTGCCAGCGACACCCCCGGCGGGGTGGCCGCCATGGCCGGCTTCGGGATCATCAGCTCCTCCTGCTCGTACGCCTCGGCGGCGGTGGCCCGCTCGCTCTACCACCGGGGCGCCGGGCCGCGCGCTTCCTTCGCCTACCTCGTCAGCTCGACCAACATGAACGTCGCGATCCTGATCCTCTTCTGGGTCCTGGTCGGATGGAAGTTCGCGCTTGCGGAGTTCCTGGGCGGCATCATCATCATCGCCGTCGTTACCACCGGCCTTTCACTGCTCTTTCCGGGCGACAAGTTGGAGCGGATGCGCGAGCAGGTTCCGCAGCTGGTGCTCGGCGATGTCGTCACCGAGGACGTCATCTGCGGGATGAAGGGCGAGCGAAAGCACGCGGTTGAGCACGGTGGCCGCACCTTCCTCTTCTGCAATGCTCAGCACGCTCGCCAGTTCAGGCAGGACCCCAAAGAGTACGCGGACCGGTTGACCGGCCCAGGCACCCAGACGACGAAGGGCCCGGCGGCTTTGGCTCGACGCATCGACGAGACGATCGCGAAGGACGTCGTCTGCGGCATGGACGGCACCGAGGAGTACCGAGCTGATTACGGGGCCAAGAGCTATCTGTTTTGCTCTGGAGGCTGCCGATCGAGTTTCTGGAACGATCCGATGCGCTACCTGAAGCCTCACCAGCAGGCAGGTGATTCGCCGATCCACGTCAAGGCGGAGCATGATCCGCCGCGAGCGCGGTTGGGAAGCCTTCGGACGTGGTACGAGGTCACTCAGAAGTTCGTCGGCGACGTCAAGATGCTCCGCAACGAGCTCATGGTCGGGTACCTCATCGCGGGCTTTGCCGAGGCCCTGGTTCCCCATCAGTGGTTGAGTGGCGCGCTCCAGCAGGTCGGACACGTCCCCGTCATCGGCTACGTGCTGCTGCTGTTGCTCGGACTGGCCATCGCGGTCGCAACCTTCGTGTGCTCGATGGGCAACGTGCCGGTGGCCCAGTTCCTGAAGCTGGCCGGAATTCCGCTCGGCGCCAACACTGCTTACATCTACGGCGACTTGCTGATCCTGCCCCTGGTCCAGATCTACCGCAAGTCCTTCGCCCCGCAGCTGACGGCAGCCTTCCTGGGGCTCTTCATACTGGGTGCCGTGATCGCCGGCGGTCTGATGGAGCTCCTGATCGGTCACCTTCCCGGAGGCCTTTAGAGGCATGCACCTGCAGCTCTTTGAGGTGGTGGCCAACATCCTGGCGGTGGTGGTCCTGATCGCCATCGCCGCTGTCCATGTCTATGGGAGGAGGAGGTTCGAGGAGGGCGGGTCTCGCCCCGATCCCGAACCCCAGCGCTGACGCCCCGATGAAACGTCCATTGCTCACGATGGGACTCTTTGCGCTCGCGGCGGCGGTGAACACGGCGAGCGTGGCGAACGAGCAGAGAACGGCCTGGGCAACGCGGCGGTTCGGTCCAAACGCCTGGCATGCGCACCTGCTACTAATCGCGCCGAGCTGGCTGGCGTTCCTCGCTTCCCTGCCCGGTGTTGCCCGAGCAGTTGCTTTGCCTCTCCCGCGTCGCGGCAGACCCGCCGGCTGGGCACTTGTGGCGGTGAGTGTCGGGCTCTGGCTGGCGGGCTACCGCCAGCTGGGGCTTGAGCGGACTGCGAACGGCTACTTCTTCGGCCGCGGTGCGAGCCAGCCGGTGTCCGGTGGCATCTTCCGCTGGCTGCGGAACCCGATGTATGACAGCTACGCCCTCGCCTTCGCCGGCAGCGCGCTGGTCAGCGCCAACGCGGTCTACCTCCTGGTCGCGGCCGAATCAGTACTGTTGCTCAACTTCTTCGAGGCGAAGGTCGAAAACCGACCCTTCAGCCGACCAGCAGCTTGACGACCGGGTATGGTCGTGGCACCTCCACCCCTGCGAACCTCAGTCCTGGAAGTTGCCGAACAGATTGTTTAGCGACGCCGCCAGCGTCGTTTGCGCGAAGGTCCCGTCCTTGAACGCCGTGTATGGCAGTCGACCCACCATCGCGAGCTGGATGGTGGTGTAGGGGGGCAAAACTCAATCAGCAGAGATCGGCGACCCTGTTCCGATGCTCGAGCTGCTCGGCCTGCTCCTCCCCACGCTGACCCGCCTCTTCCGGCGCCGCCGCGAACTGGTCCTGGAGAAGCTCCTCCTTCATCACCAACTCCAGATCTCCCTTCGTTCCCGGCCTCGCCCTCGGCTAAATACCAGGGATCGTGTCCTCGGGCTGGTAGCAGGACACCCTAGAGCCTCCATCAAACTCAGGGCGGTTCACCTCGGCGGCCTTCACTACGTCTACGAGCGTGCAAGCTTGACCTGGTATTTCCGCCCCCTTCAGCGGTGTGGGAGTGAGCCAAGCTTCTTCTGGCACGGCGTAAAACTCGCGTTAGTGCTGGATGAGGAGCCGGCTCGCAATTGAGACGCCTCTCGGAACCTGAACGACATCCGGCTACTGGGAGACGCCAAAACGCGGGAAGTTAGTCCTGGAAGTTGCTGAAAAGGTTGTTCAGGGATTCTGCGAGCGTCGGATGGGCGAACACGCCGTCCTTTAAGGCTGGATACGGAAGCCTCGCCATCATCGCCACCTGAATCGCGGACATCAGCTCCCCGCCCTCGATTCCAAGAACGGCAGCACCCAGGATCTGCTCCGTTTCCGCATCAACGATGGCCTTCATGAATCCGCGCGCCTCATCCATCTCCAGGGCCCGGGCAACCCAGGCCATCGGCATCTTGGCCACCTTTATCTTCCGACCGCCTGCCCGGGCCTCGGTCTCGTTCATCCCGACCCGGCCAAGCTGGGGATCAATGAACACTGTGTAGGGCACCAGCCGGCCCCTGATCGAGGCGTTCCCGTGCTCGATCAGGTTGCTCCGCAGGATCCTGAAGTCGTCGTAGGAGATGTGGGTGAACGCCGGCCCCGGCTTCACGTCGCCGAGCGCGTAGACCCCGGGCACACTGGTCTCGAGCCGATCATTGACCTCGATGTAGCCGGCGCTGTCGAGCTTGATCCCGGCCGCCGCGACGTTGAGCGCCTGCGTATCTGGCGTGCGCCCCACCGCTACGAGGAGGTGGGAGCCCACGACGATCGATTCCCCAGTGTGCGTGCGAACAGTGAGCCGGACACTGCCGCCGTTCTCCTGTGCAATTTCTGTTGCTTCCGCCTGCAGCAGGACCGTGATCCCGTCTTCGCTGAGGATTTTGGCCACTTCCTCGGCGACGTCAGCGTCCTCGCGCGCCAGCAGCTGGTTGCCGCGATGGACGATGGTCACGGCGCTGCCAAAACGACGGAACATCTGCCCGAACTCGAGGCCGATGTAGCCGCCGCCAAGCACAAGGAGATGCTCCGGAACGGTGTCGAGCTCCATGATCGAGGCGTTGTCCAAGGCGGGTACTTGGTCGAGACCCGGTAGGTTCGGCGTGACGGCTCGAGCTCCGGTATTGACAAAGATTTTGGCCCCTGACAGCCGCTGAACCGCGCGGCCATCCGTGTGAACGTCTACTTCGTGAGCCCCTGCGAAGCTCGCTTCGCCGCGGATCAGATCGAGGCCCTCGGTTCCCGTGATACGGGACTCGCTCCCGCTCCGAAAGCTTTTGACCATATCCCGCTTTCGCCTGCGGACGATCTCGAGGTCGACGCTGACGGGCCCGGTCCGCACGCCATAGTCCGCTGCCCGTCGGGCAAGGTAGGCGACCCGGGCACTGGCCACCATCGTCTTGGTGGGCGTGCAGCCAGTGTTGATGCAGGAACCCCCCACGTCCGAGCGCTCGATTACGGCAGTCCGCATCCCCGCGTTGGCGAGTGCCGACGCCAGGGGCCCGCCGCCCTGCCCGGTGCCGATCACGATCGCGTCGTAGTGAGTCGAGTCCAAGTTGTGCAGTCCCCTCTTCATCCGATTTGAGCTGATTGTCATGCGGGAGATCGTTCCGGCTAACGATGTCCATCAAGGGCGTGAGCCCGTGGTGACCGCACCGCATGCCGAAGCGATCACGACCCGGAAACCTAGCGAAACGATCCGGAGCTTCATTCCCGGCTCGTGCGCGCGCTGATCCGCCAGGCGAGAAGTGCGGCCAGCACCACCAGCACTGCGGTCCCGAGTGGGTATCCATGCGCTGCCAGCCAAGCTCGCGCCCCAGTCGCGGCCAGAGCGCCGAGCAGGAGCGAGCCGGCGCAGCAGAGCACGGCAATGATCGCGATTACGTGGGGTCGCGAGCCAGCCCCCGAGGCCGGGTGCGCGATCGTGTGGGGTAGTTGGCGCGTGATCGGCGGACAGGCTGCTCTCAGGAGGGATCAGCCGGCCCCGCATTTCGCTGGCTTTCCATCACACCCAATCGGGTCCGATGCGTGTGCAGGTGGCGAGCCGCTCGCTGATCGGCGCCATCGCCTCGGCCGCCCGATCCATGATTCCGTCCAGGCCGTTCAGGGCAAGCCCGTAGACGACTTCCTTCCCGCGCCGTTCCGTGCTGACAAAACCGCAGTGGCGCAGGCAGGCGAGGTGGGTGCTGACCCGTGGCTGCGGCTGCCCGACCGCCGAGATAAGCTCGCCGACGGTGCGCTCGCTCTCACCAAGCAGCTCCAGGATCTTCAGCCGCGTCGGATCGCCCAGGACGCGGAAGAATCGAGCCGCGGCGCTTGTCTCAGTCGGAACAAGAAGAACCCGCTTCATATCTGGCAAACAGGATATCATGGGTCATTGTCATTTGGCTGAGACACGATCGCATTTGCAGACTGAGGGAAATCGCAGCGTGGCAACCAGACAAGAGAAGAAAAGACCCGAAGCGATCGCGGTAGGGGAGATGGCGAAGGCCATCAGCTCGGTGATGCCCCTCTTGGACGCGCCCGAACAGCAGATCGCGACGGCTATCTACCGCCTGCTGGCCGAGGCTGAGGCTGTAACCCCCGGGCCGTGGCTCACGTGATCGGGGTCCCCGCTAGTCGCGTGGAGGAGGCGCTGGGCTCCTGGCCTGGCGTCTACCGGGATGACGAGGCCCGCGTGGTCGGCTTTTGGGGCCTCGGCATCGCCAAGCTCGAGTCGGAGTACCGGTTCCTGATCGACGGGAGGTCATCGTATGCCTGGTGTGCGTTGGACACCCTCTTTATTCCCGTCTTCCTCGGGAAGACGGTAGGCGTCGAAGCAACTTGCCCGGTTACTGGCGAGCGGGTGTCTCTGATAGTCGATCGCCACGGAGTGCGCGAGCTGAGACCGACCGGCGCCGTCGTCTCGATCGTCATCCCTGATGGCCCCTCGGTTACAACGTGATCGAAAGCTTCTGCCACCGGCTGCTCTTCTTCGCCTCTGACGAGGCGGGTGCACGCTGGGCGGCCGAGCACGAGGGCACATCGTTGCTGCCCGTCCAAGAGGCATTTGAGCTGGGGCGAGCGTTGTCGGAGCGGATCGCGCCCGATATTTTCGGCGAGCGGAGTTAGTGGTGCCCACAGAAGGGGACCGCGAGGAGAAATGCTGAATGGCAACCAAGCAGATGCAGATCGAAGGCATGACCTGCCTCCACTGTGAGAAGACGATCGCGGAGGCGCTGACCAGCGCGGGAGCTTCGAAAGTGGAGACCAGTTGGCGAGAGGGCCGCGCCACGCTCGATGTGGCGGATGCGACCAACAAGCAGCTGAAGGCAGCCGTCGAGGCGGCCGGCTACAAGGTCAAATCCATCCAGGGCGCCAAGCGTGAGAAGAGCGGGTTTGAGGCGCTGGTTGGCGACAAGGCACACGACTATGACCTGGTTGTGATCGGCTCCGGATCGGCGGCCTTCGCCGCCGCCATTCGGGCGACCGAAGCGGGCGCCCGTGTGGCTCTGATGGAGT